>Ga0209094_1001793_pt1 | contig 11639 bp, 16 predicted proteins | sample COGITO_mtgs_1004_2_FD_184790 | JGI IMG/M metagenome (GOLD analysis project Ga0209094, IMG submission 184790) | Pelagic marine microbial communities from North Sea - COGITO_mtgs_100430 (SPAdes) (version 2) | ecosystem: Environmental > Aquatic > Marine > Epipelagic ...
AAAGTCTATTTAGAGGCATTCCTCGGAATGGAATGTACCTTCGATATCTACCGATAAGTCAGGGTAAGCATTATTCTACACGCTGATTAGACATACCCTCCAGTGGAAAGCGACACATCGTAAAGGGTAAAGCTATCTACGATGCGTTTGAGAATAACTGTGGCCTGTGGACTATCAACGACAACACCTGCTTTATGGAAGCCGTTAACTATGTCAGCGACATCAGAAGTTATAACGACCACATAGTTATATCGATCAGGACAGTTCTTTATGGCTAACTTAAGTTTGATCTTAAGTATTCTGTAAACACCATGATCGGATTATTATGTAATCATGTTCTATCAGTTAACGTCATTAAGCTGATCTGATAGGTTCATAGCAATTATGTGTTATCTATTTATTGTCGTAACTTAAGGGCATAGTAATAGCTGGTACTACCCACCTTTCGTTATACTCATAGATAGTGTCACGCTAAGAAGAACTCTCCTTGTCTGTCGCAGTAGGTCAAGTCGTTATTAGGCTAGTAATAGTCCTTAATGCTGACACCGTAGGTATTCATAACATAATGATGGCACACCTTGGCTATGTTGTTGTCGCTAGCTCTTAATAAATCAGGGTTGCATACGATCTTCTTCGTTGTGGGGTTGTCTATGTAGGCTTGAAGCCAAGCGGCTCGGTCTTGTGGTGAACATTCCCAGTATAATTCTAGTGCGAAGTTGACCCTAGCATAATACTCTTTTTGCTCACGACGTTTAGCAGTGCTGGAAGATGCGTTTTGGGTGGTTCGGTTGTAGTATTGTCGGCACCTATCACTGCAAAACTTGCGTGTGCTTCTTTGTGGTTTGTATGATCCCCCACATTGAACGCAGTGCTTAGCGGACTCAACAGCGATTGGTTGCAAAAGGTCATTATGATTAAGACGTTTCGTCATTTGTTTTCCTTAGGGTTATTCGTGCAAAGCGCACGACTGGACGCCATGCAGTGGACAAGAGACGGAGACACCAAAGGAAGGAGCAACAGAACACCTGACCGTTGCACAGCATTTTGAAGACGGATTGACCCAATGAGGTCTAACGTCGATCTTTGGACTTCGGGGTGTGCTAATCAGGCCGCCGAGGAATCGAAGTTCCTCTATGGTGGGCGTATTTCATCGCTCCACAGTTGATTGCGTGAGCAGGTCGCTAGTATCGCTCAGTCAGTCGCTGACATATATATATAATGTCCGTTTTCGATAATGTGTAAAGCAAAGGGCAAAATAAATAATCAGCCGCTGAGATAGTAGACGCTAAGAGTTATCCAGACCTACGTTTGAATCAGTCTCCACCTAAAGAAGTTAGCGGCCCTCACGCAGCGGAATCGCAGCCACACAACTTACTTTTTTGCATCAGAGTAGTGCGCTGGGCGTATGTGTCCCTCGAATGGAATCATAATCAACGTATTGGCATTCACGCAGATACAGTCTGCTGCTGAAGGCGTAAGGTCTGGTGCAGCATGTAGTGAAATCTTAAGGTAGGTGGGTAGTTTGCCATACTCAAAACGGTACACAGATTTGAAATAAACGGTACACAAGCATACTATTGGCGCATATATATGTCATATAAAAAAAGGGGTTTAGAGGGTGTGTTGGTGCCCAGAAGAGGACGTCGAACTTCTAATATTTTCGTTTAATTACAGATATTTATTTTATTTAAAAAACATTAAAGTGGTCCCGAAAGCGGTCCCAATTTATGCGTCCAGTCAGAGTGACGATTTGTGGCTTGCTCCCCAAACCGGACATTGGTGGTTTTTGCAGCGAAGGTCCGCTTCGAGCCCAGACTCCCGATTTTCTGTAGCGCAGTGAATGTCGGCTACGCAGAAATTGGAACTTTACCCAAGGTAGTCGAGAATCGGACAGTCAGGCATGTGGTCTCCACGGCAAGATGTCACCAGATGAGCCAACTCATTGTGCAATGACTGTAGCTCTCGCTGTTTCTCTTCGATCTCCACCAACCGCTTAGACGCAATGCGTTTTACTTCCGAACTGGTGCGGTCCTGATCTTGATAAAGGCTTAGAAGTTCGCGGCATGCTTCGATACCGAACCCGAACGCACGTGATCTTCGAACGAACACCAGCTTGGCAACAGCCACATCGTCATAGGTGCGGTATCCTGCATCAGATCGCGAGGGTGCGTCGACCAAGCCAATGTCAGCGTAATAGCGCACAGTTTTGACGGGGAGACCCGCAGCCTTTGATGCAGCAGAGATATTCATAGAACTTACCCTTGACCTTCTAGTTACTGGAGAGATTAAATTGATTATAAATGAATTTCAAGGATGCCATTTTTGATGCCTGCCTGCACTCACATAAGGATTTGATACATGCGCAAAGACAACGCCGCCAAAACTGCCACGCTTTACCGGATGGTGATGACCGACCACATGTGTCCATATGGGTTGAAGTCAAAAGACCTATTGATGCGCCAGGGCTTTCATGTGGAAGACCGTCACCTTACCAGCCGTAACGAGGTTGATGCGTTCAAAGCCAAACATACCGTTAAGACGACGCCACAAACGTTCATTGGTGAAGAACGCATCGGTGGCTTCGATGATCTGAGCGCACATCTAGGAAAAACCACCAAGTCCAAGGATGCCACAACCTATAAGCCTGTCATTGCTTTGTTCGCGGTCGCTTTGTTGATGGCGATCGCTGTTACTTGGTTGGCGTTAGATACCGCATTCACGGGTCGGACAGTGGAATGGTTCATCTCGATATCCATGGTGCTGTTGGGTCTGCAAAAACTGCAAGACGTAGAACGGTTCGCCACGATGTTCCTGAACTACGACCTGCTGGCCCAACGGTGGGTTCGCTACGGATATGTCTATCCGTTTGTTGAGACGGGTGCTGGTCTGCTTATGATGGCGGGTGTTCTCACATGGTTGTCTGCACCAGCAGCGTTGTTTGTCGCCAGCATCGGCGCGATCAGTGTGTTCAAGGCGGTCTACATCGACAAACGCGAACTTAAATGCGCCTGCGTTGGCGGTGACAGCAATGTTCCATTGGGATTCGTGTCACTGACAGAGAACCTGATGATGGCCTGTATGGCAATCTGGATGCTCGCAAAGTTGTGATAAAAAAGCGTTTGACCTTCCATTAACAGGAGGGCTTATCAACAGCCAAAAGTGATAAGGATCAGTGGATTTGATGAAAAGAATTATCGCAATTTCCATAACTCTAATTGTGGTTGGCGCATTATATTTAGTGTGGCCCCTAGCATTACAGACTGCCTCTTCTGACACAACGGTCAGTATGGAAAATGGGGTTCTAGCCAATGTGCTGGTGCCTGAAACGCTGTCACAGAACGCCAAGATCGGGCAACTGGGATATGAGGCCAAGTGTGCTGCCTGCCACGGTGCAAATGCAGCGGGACAAGATGGCGTCGCCCCACCGTTGGTCCACATGATCTATGAGCCAAGCCACCACGGTGATGAAGCATTCCAAAGGGCTGCTGAGTTGGGCGTTCAGGGCCACCATTGGCCGTTTGGCAACATGCCGGCTGTTGAGGGGGTAACACGGGGCGATGTCACCATGATCATCGCCTACATTCGAGAACTGCAACGTGCAAATGGGATCAACTGATCTCTGACAACAAGACTGGAAACCACAATGAAAACTTTTCTACTTGCAGGCATGATCGGGATTTGGGCAACAGGTGTTATGGCACACTCGCCTCTTGATGGAACGACACCTATTAATGAGTCCAGTGTGACCGAGATGCCGACTGAGGTCTTGATGGACTTCAAAGGCGATATCCGTCTAACACGAGTCGCTATTACCCATGCCGACAAACGCACCATGGACATCGACCTCGGTGAACAAACAGCCTTCACACAAGAATTTTCTTTGCCGATGCAAGACATGGGTGCGGGTATTTACGTTGTAAAATGGCGTGGGCTTGGGGCTGATGGCCATGCGCTAAATGGTACCTTTAGTTTTACGGTTGAATAACGATGCCTGATGCGTTCGGTTTGGCGGCTATCGTCACAAAGTTTGCGCTTTATCTTGGTGTGATGACTTCGGCTGGTACGGTCATGGCCATGTTGATGTTTCGGCTAGAACGGACTCGTGGTTTGGCCATGACGTTTGCGGTTCTTGGAATTGTCGCGGCGATCCTCGCCTTTTCATTACGCGGTGCCAATCTAACGGGAGATGTGAGTGGCTTAACTGATCCTGAGATGCTTAAGCTTTTGTGGACTACACCTGTTGGCACAGCTTTGCTGTTACGTTTGGTGGGCCTTGGCCTGTTGATTGCGGGGCTGTTCATGGGCCGCGTCGGAACTTGGGTCTCGGTGCTTGGTGGTGTCATTGCGATCTGGTCTTTCGATCAAGTCGGACATGTTTCTGGTCTTGAAACTACGCTCCTTGACCTTGCATTGATGTTGCACTTGCTTGCCGTTGCCTTGTGGATCGGTGTTCTTACACCATTGAAACGCTTGGCATCGTCATCAAGCACGTATGCTTCGGCTGCGGATGTAGGGCACCGATTTGGTGTTGTTGCTTCGGCTACCGTGCCTGTGCTGATCATTGTGGGTGGCTACATGGGTTATCAGCTTGTTGGGTCATTTACTGCTCTTGTAGGCACCAGCTATGGGCAGGCGATGATAATCAAAGTGCTGCTGGTCGGTTTACTTCTTGGACTGGCCGCTGCCAACAAACTTCGTTTCATTCCCGCGTTGCGCACCGGTGACTCTGCAGTTGCAAACCATCTTTCCAAGTCCATATCAGTTGAATGGATCGTGATCCTTGCCGTGCTTGGCATGACCGCCGTTCTTACAACAAACCTTACTCTGCCAACATGAGGCACCACATGAAAAGACGACATTTCTTAGCTACCGTCTCAGCCACAGCGATCTTACCAATGCCCACATTCGCAGCCCAAGATACGCTGCGACTAAAAGCTGAGACGGTGATGCAGCAAATCCTGCCCAATGGAGATGGTGCAACGGCTATGCTGGGCTTCAATGGGTCAATGCCAGGCCCAGAACTTAGGGTGCGCCGTGGCGAACTGGTGAACATAGCCGTCGAGAACGGGCTTGATGAAGGCACCGCAGTGCATTGGCACGGCATCAGGTTGGAAAACCAAATGGACGGGGTGCCGATGTTGACGCAAGAGTTGATCGAACCTTCCGACACCAAAACCTACAGCTTTATCCCACCTGATGAGGGCACCTATTGGTATCATTCGCACTACATTTCTCATGAACAGGTCGCACGTGGCATGATGGGAGCATTGATTGTTGAGGATAAAACACCCCCAGATGTTGATCACGACATAACTGTGTTGATGGCGGATTGGCAGGTTCAGGAAGATGGTAGCTTGTTCGATGATTTCAATGACATGCACAGTGTCGCCCATGGTGGTTACATGGGGAACTTCGCCCGCGCGTTTCTGTCCCAAGATCAGGTGAAGACTGGGGATCGTGTTCGGTTCCGACTGATCAACGCGGCAACAAACCGTATCTTCCCCGTGGCGGTAAGCGGCGGCGCTGGGTCAGTTGTTGCCTTGGATGGCATGGCATTACCTGTGCCTCGCCAGATGACAGACCTTGTGCTGGCCCCAGCACAACGTGCTGATCTTATCGTGGATATCACTGGCCCAGTCGGGTTCGATATGGTCACCCGTGACGGTTCATATCGTTTGGCAGACCTTGAGGTGATTGGAACCAACACGGATAGACAAGCTAGTCCGATAATGGCGTTGTCACAGCCTAATTTGCCAACGCCTGCTGAACCAACACAACATCTAACCCTGACGATGATGGGCGGTGCAATGGGCGGGCGACATGATGGGGACAACATCTGGGCCTTCAACAACGTCTCGGACCTGCAAACCAAACCATTCGGATCATTCCGAAATGGCGAAACGGTACGGATCACCCTCAAAAATGACACATCGTTCCCGCATGGCATCCACCTGCACGGTCACCACTTTTATGAAGTTGATCAGAACGGGGCCTTGGGCGATTTACGGGACACAACTCTGGTGAACGCAGGCGAAAGCCGTGACATCATCTGCGTGTTCGACAACTCTGGCCGATGGTTATTGCACTGTCACATGCTCAGCCACGCTGTTGGCGGGATGCGCACATGGGTGAATGTGGCATGAAATGGCTTTTACCCGTCTTGATTTCGCTGGCCTCCACAGCCGCTGCTGATCACAACTGGGAACATCGCGACATCGTTGCAGGTCAAAGCTTGTACGCAGACAACTGCGCATCTTGCCACGGTGCTAAACTTGAGGGACAGCCGAACTGGCAATCCCCGAACGCCGATGGTGTGCTTCCAGCCCCGCCGCATGATCGAATGGGTCATACATGGCATCACGATGACGAACTGCTATTTGAGTACACCAAGTTGGGTGGCGCTGCTGCATTAGAGGTCAGAGGTGTCACTGGGTTCAACAGCGGGATGCCTGCCTTCAACGAGACACTCACCGATGATGATGTATGGGATATCCTCGCCTATATCAGATCAACTTGGTCTGAGCGGGAACGCGAAGTCCAAGCAAGCAGGAACCCACCGCACTGATGGCACATCGACCCGAAAAGCACTGTACGCTACCACAGCGTATATTTCCCACGACCAACGCGGACCATGCGACCGTCGTCACACAGCCCCCGCAGCGAAAGTCCGGTTTCCGCTCTTAGTGCCAAGATGTACATGCCGCAGCTCGGTCAGTTTTGATTTTTTGCTGCTGTTCGCTACGATTGGTACTAATGTCTGCACTTGTTCAAGCCCTTCCGCACCTAAAAAATCAGATGTCATACCCCCGCCCGACCTCCCGCAATGGGAAGCCAGATGGGGTGTTTTTGTGGGGTTAGTTCCTCACACCCTCGACAATCTCCCGTTTCTGGGCATCAGATATTCCCGCGGAGTACAGCCCATAAGTCAGCTTATTTGTGGACCTAGCCGAATGATGCCCCACGAGAGTTGCAGTGAAGTGCTCCGGAACCCCTGTGCGCTCACACTGGGTGATGAACCACTTGCGGGTCGAGTGGAACACGGTGCCGTGCAGTTCTGGATGTCTCTGCCTGAGTTTTGCGTACCGCTTCACAACCTTGTCCACTGTGAGGTGTGGGAACAGCCTACCAGACGTTGGAAGCGTGGTATCCAGCAGCTGCTCAAGGATCCCATGCAGTGGCACCTCCCGCTCTGCGGCCTTGGACTTCAGCAAGCGGACTCTGTTTGGCCTGATACTGACAAAGCGCCCTAGGTTCCCCTTTGCTGTGATGTCCTCTGCCATCAGCCCACAGATCTCCCCTGAGCGCATGCCCGTAAGGAGCCCGAAGAGCAGTGCACTGTGCAGCATCCTGTCCTTGGCTGCCAACAACACACTGACCTGTTCATCCTTCAGCACCCCATGGGGATGAACCTCAGGCCGGTCTTTGACCTTGAGGGCTTCCCAGGGGTTGGTTCCCAGCTCGCCCTCCCCAACACACCAGTCAAGGAACTGGGACATCTGCTTGAGGATGCGGGCCTGGGTCTGGGGTGCCAGGGTGATGCCCTCGTGCTCCTGAGCGAGACGTGCAAGGCCAACCAAGCCAGCGTCCTTCCCCTGCCTGTACTTGCGGACGTTGGGCGAGAGCTGGGTGATGTACCCCAGCACCTCCTTTCCATGTGCCAGGGACAAGTCACCAACAGCATGCTTGCCCAGATGAGAGGTCAACAGCTCAAGCGCAAAGCGCACCGACTTGAAGCTGCCTGGGCGTAGTCGCTGTGACACCTCAGCAAGGTAGGCCTGAGCCAGTTTCGCTACCAACCGCTCACCCACAAGACGAGCACGCTGATATCGAGGACGAGCAACCCCCAGTCGAGGAGCTTGGGCAGCAGTGGCAGTAGCTGTGTTAGAGGTAGCAAGGGCATGGGCCTGAGCCTCCTTGATGATGGTTGTGAAGGTTTGGTTCAGCTCAGCCACACGGGTCTTGGCTTGGGTGGCATCCCCTGTCTTGAGCGATTGCTTGAGGGCAGTGCCAAGGATGGGCTGCAGAGCCTTGGGGTAGGTTCTGCGGTAAATCCAGGTGTTGTGGGTCTTGTAGGCGTACTTAATCTGTGGCGACATGACGTCTCCTTTCTGGGGCAATTGCCCTGGTTTGTGTGATGGGGTGGGATTTTGTGAGCAGCGCCAAGGAAGAGCAGGGACTAAGCCCTTCCCTGACGCTTCTTGGTGGTTAGCTGGGGGTGGAAAGGACCCGGACGACTAGATCCAGATCTGGTTCTCCGTATTCCCCCGCAAGGGGACCTGTGAGGGCAGTGCCTGTGATGCAGTCCTCATGCACCTCCTCGACCAAGAACTGATGCGCGGGGATGTCGTCAAAGCCAGCAATCAACACAGTGCAGCCAGGGGTGATAGGCATAGCTGTCATCCTAGGCCCTCCGCAGAAGAAGGTCAGGCAGCAGCAACCCAAGTGTTAGGCCCAGAGGCACTGGAAAGGGGAAGGGCTTGAGAAACTCAGGCAAGCCAGCAAGCACTACAAGGGCCCCTGCGAGTATCTGTGGGACTGCCAGTGAGATGTCCCAGCGTTTGCGCAGCTGCCACTGCAGGACAAGCCGAAGCGCACCCCCTGCAAGAGCAAGGGCTGTGAAGGTCGTAAACATGATTGGTCTCCATGATGATTGTTATCATTATAGAGGCTCAAAAGTTCTCAGTTTTGGGAGGTGTTGGGCAGTACCTCCAAGTACCCAACTAGCCGAGTACCCTAGGACTCGACCCGGAATATCACCCTAGGCTTTGCTGTCCCTTCGATTGCTCCTGTACTCGATGCAACATGGTGATACCGGCTTACGGGCCCCCCATATGGACACGCTAAGACCTCCCTATATTCCTCTCGGTAGTGGTACCTCAGCGGGTAGTGGGGGTTCTTGTCGGTGGTGACATGCTATGTTGCCACCTTCCCTCGGTTATCCTTACGGGTCCCCTATATGAAGAGGGTTGGAGGGTCCCTTAGGGTATTATTGTTCTTCTGTTATTCATCACAAACATACTCATCTTCTAGGGTTACTCCTTGGGCCCCCCTGTGGGGAGACCTCGAGAGTTTCCCTCAAGTGCTTCCTGGGAGCGGCATGCAGGATGAGGGTCTTGAATATTACTGACCATTTGCCCTTGGTGATGTCTTATGGGGTCTCCTTACGGGTCCCCTATATGAAGAGCCTAAGAGGGTCCCTTAGGGTAGTCCTGTCGTGTATTATTGTTCTTCTGTTCTTCTTCTTCATACACATACCTCCCCTTAGGGACCTACTATGGGGGTCACCTTCTGGACCTACCCTAGGGTGACCTGATGGGTGATCCCGGTATGATCCCTGAAGACCTTCTTCATGATCGTGATTGTTGTTTGTTTATACTCCTCCATCACGATGACAGCATCATGGACGGGGAGGGCCACGATACCCTCCGACCTGAGGGCTTCCAGGACTTCCACAAGAATGTCGGACTCTTTGCGGAACAGCTGCATACCTATCCCTGAGGTCATCAGTGGGAAGATCACGGGGTGCTTCTGCGATGAGCGCCATCAACTTATCGGTCCTCGCAAACAAGAAAGGGTTAAATGCTTGGGCCTTATTCATTGATATTTTATCCAAACAAAATTCATCACCACACCCGCTCAGGTTCATCACTTACACTCCAAACAGCACTGCATTCATTGTCCGCCCTGGAAGCAGCGTGAACAAGCCCGTTACAATGAGTGCTAGGATGTAGAGCAGCTTCATCATTCTTTTGTGACGTATGATGTTTCCGTTTCTAGCTGACCGGATGGCTTCAAAAACAGACCATATGGTAAAGATGGATAGGAAATGGATGGGACTAAAGGGTCCGATTATCTTGATTGTCTGGATCCAAAAGCTGCTGATGCTGACCCACAACATTAGGGTAACCCAGGTGTATCCAAGGTATTTATGGGAGCTTGTGCCCTTTGGCCTTGTTAGCTGGATACCGCCCAAGATGACTGCCAAGAATGCAGCATAGGCATGAGTGGGAATTGGGTTTTCTGCTGTATTTAAAATGCTCAAGTCCATGTTTTCTCCAAGTGCTCCCGCATGACCTCCAAGGCATAGCCCGAACCATAGTTGGCCGCTACTGTGTTGTTGCTGTGTCCCAAGATGGCCAGGGAAATGGCTTCAGGACAGCCAGTGTTGCGCAGCTTGTCCTTCATGCGGTGCCGAAGCGAGTGCATGGTCAGCTTCTTGTCTGTGATGACTGAACGAAGGCGCTTCATCAGCATGGCAGAGCAACTGTCAGCACCTCGGTCTTTGGCGTAGTTTGGAAACAGGGGTGCTTCTGGGTCCTTACCTTGAACTAGCTTTGCCAGGGCTGCGGCAGCGGTATGCGAGAGGGGCACAGAGCGCTGCGAGTTGTTGGTCTTGAGGCTTCTCCAAGGGGTGGCTGTCAGATGGAGACACTGTTGCCCTAGGTCACAGTCTTTGACCCTCAGGCCTGATACTTCTGACACCCGAGCTCCAGTATCTCTCAAGGTGACAAACAGGGCCCAAGCCGTGGCATTACTTGAGAAAGCGGTCTCTAGGGTGACCGCCTGGTCATCACTCAGGGGAAGCCTGTCGTGCTTGGTAGCACCAGCTCCCTTTATCTTGAGGTTGATGAAGACGTTGGGGATGGTCAGAGAGTGCTCAACAATCACATGGTTGATGGCTGTCCGCACAACACCAAGCATTCTCACGGCACTGTTGGGAGAGACCCTACTCAGCAGGTGGTCCCGCAGGTCATTGGCATCCTGTCTCGTGATGTCGGTCAGGGGAGTGTACTTCAGCTTCTGCTTGCCGAAGACGCTCTTCATGTCTGTGCGCAACCGTTCTACTCGCTGCCCAATCTCCCTGGCAGCCTTAGGGGTGTCTGACTTATAGGCCTCGTACTGGTTGAGGGTCATGGCGAGGGTCAGGACGTCAGGCTTAAGTTTGCCAGTGTAGACCTGCTGGACCACTTCTTTTGGCATCTTTTGTTTGTGCAGGTCTTTGCCCAGTTCATTCAGGGCATCCTCAATGAGAGAGTACTCTGGAATGGTCTCGGCCAGCACCATCTCAGCGACCTCATCGCCCAGTGCTCCGCGGATTATCTCCAAGCTGCGTTCTCTGGCTGACTTGTCTGCCTCATCGTTAAGCAAGGCTTCGATTCTGGCATGCACCAGGGGCAGGGCCTGCATAGCCTCTCGGTAGCTATCCCCCAGTTGTCGATACAGGGTGGCCTTTCCAATGAGGGGTCTGAGGCGCTCTGGAACGTTCCTCTTATAGCGAAAGCTGCCGTTGCTCCGGCGAAAAACATAGCGGGGGAGTCGTAGGGGCACATCATCACTCATGGTTGTGGATTTTGCGCCTAACGTGCCCCAGTTCAAGTCAAAACGGCCTCTCAGGACTGACTATCTTAGTCCCAAACCTGACAAAGCGGTCCTAAAAGCGGTCCCAAAAGTGGTCCTGTGAGAAGCTATACCACTGTATTTGCTTGTTTTATTGGTATTATCGAGGGTATTTTGGTGCCCAGAAGAGGACTCGAACCTCCACGTCCATAAGGACACTAGCACCTGAAGCTAGCGCGTCTACCATTCCGCCACCTGGGCACAGGTGTGTAGGTGGCGGATGTAAGCTTGCCATTGTGATG
>Ga0209094_1001798_pt1 | contig 11618 bp, 9 predicted proteins | sample COGITO_mtgs_1004_2_FD_184790 | JGI IMG/M metagenome (GOLD analysis project Ga0209094, IMG submission 184790) | Pelagic marine microbial communities from North Sea - COGITO_mtgs_100430 (SPAdes) (version 2) | ecosystem: Environmental > Aquatic > Marine > Epipelagic ...
ATCAATATCTACGGTGCCTGTATGGGCCTAGACAAGACATTTGGATTGCTGGCATTTATCACTGAAGATGAGGGTCCCCGTGTTGAGGTATGGCAGTATGTGAATAACAGTCTCAACCTGATCCACACCTTTAATAATGGCGGTGAGTCTGAGGGCTGCGTCTATGATGATGAAAATCGCACCCTGTTTGTTTCAGAGGAAGAGGTCAACGGTGTCCTGCGGGCCTATCAGTTATCAGATATTCTGGATTTTTCCTCGCCTGTGGTTATAGATTCCCGCAAAGGTAATATCGGCGGTGATCCCGAGGGCGTTACCCTGTACAAAACCTCTTCTAGCGAGGGCTATCTGATACTCTCCTCTCAGGGAGATTCCAAATTTAATCTCTACAGCCGCACTGCACCCTATAATTATCTGAGCAGCTTCAGGGTTGCTGATGGGGAAGTAGTCGATGGTGTCACTATTACCGATGGTATTGCGGCTATTAACTACCCGTTAAATCAGGATTTTCCAGAGGGACTTCTGGTGGTTCAGGATAATGACAATACCCGTGAGGGTGATCTTCTTCGTCAGAATTTCAAACTGATTTCATTCTCTGAAGTGATTGCTGCTTTACAGCTAAGGTAGGCTGCACAAAACAAGCAGCAGAACAAGAAGTAGTAGGAGAAACAGTACAAGTCAAAACAGCAAAAGCAGCTGGGTCAGAAGGACTTAGCTGCTTTTTGCATAGGTCAGGTTCTGGTAGAGGGTTGTAACAGTTATGAAGAGAAGTGCTCTGTCTTGGTAGCATCCCAGAGTTGGGATGAGATATGGGCAATTGACTGGTTTCTGCCTGAAACGATCCAATCGACCAGATACTGAGCCACATCGGGATAGGTGACTTTGCTACTGGCTGAGGACGCCAGCCATTTTGCAGTTGCGCTAATATCCAAGGCAGACATACTGGATCCAAGGTTGAGATGCTCCAGTGCTATGGCATTGGATTGCTGTTCCATCTGCTGGGCAACCGGTTTTACCAGCAGCTTCTTGCCGAGCTGAAGAGCTTCACTGGGCAACTCAAAGCCCGCATTGCAAATCACCGCCTCGGCACGGTGCAGATCCTCTTGGAAACCGGCTCTGGATGGCGGGCGGAAACTGATATTACCTCTCTCACTGTGAGTGGCATCCGGGTGGTAGACAATAAATTTATAGTCGGCAAAACTGCCGAGAAATTGAGCAATACTGTCGAGGTTTTCAAAGGGTAAATAAACCAGGTTTAAACCCTTTTCGACACTGCACTCAAAGTGTTCAACGGGTGCGATTGGCGGCAGCACCGGGCAGTCGAATTGATCCCAGTGCAATCCCAGAGCTATATCCGCTGGGGCCAGGTTGTTCATTACCCAGCGATGCACTGGTGTTGTGCGGCACATGGGTACTCTGCTGAAGGTAAAAGCATACTGGTGGCCGAGGCCTATCACCTTTATCCCGGCGCGCTTTCCGGCTCGGGCAGTGATGGGTTCGTAGTCGCTGATTACCAGATCATAGCTGCTGGCATCCAGCTCGGCGGTATCCCTGAGTAACTGAAAAAGGTTATTTTTAAGAAGGGTTTTTGACCAGATGACCCTGCCAGAGCCGGTGGCGAATGTAATACCGCGCCTAACCTGGAAATCACCAAAAGCCTGCATATCAAACAGCTCTTCCCGGGGACGGCCGGAAAACAGGAAATCAACCTGAATATCGGTTTTTGCAAAGGCTGCGGCCATAGCGCGGGCGCGGGTTATATGGCCATTGCCAGTGGCCTGGACACCGTAGAGTATTTTCACAGAACTAGTGTAAAGGCGATTTGGGCACAGCTAAAGCCGAGTATGGCGCCAGCAAAAGTATCAGATGGAAAGTGAACGCCGAGGCAAACTCTCGAGCAGCCGACCATGGCCGCCCAGATATAGATATAGGGTGCGGTTGCCGGAAAGCAGGTGGTCAGCACGGTAGCCACCAAGAACGCAGCTGATGTATGCCCGGAGGGAAAACTAAACTGGTCGCCGGGGATAACCATCCCCTTGATATCCGGCAGGCAGTCTGAGGGACGGTTGCGTTTAAAACCCTCCTTTAAAATTTTGTAGAGCGGGCGCTCGATAGCAAAGGCGGCGAGCATCGCCAGACCAAATTGGTATTCATGGTTAGTGCCCATAAACAGCAGGGCCAGTACGATCAGCGGATACAGATAACCGTCGGCGGTTGTGGAGATAACTCGGCCAAAAACGGCAAGCTGGGGAAATAATTCCCTGGTCAGCAGCCAGCGCAGTGCCTGGATATCAAGACTGCTGAGTCGCTGGATCAATGTATTTTTTTCGGTTTCCATAGTAAAACCATAGTCCGCTTTTATGACAGTCAGGTTTAGCTAATATGAAATTTTTATGTCAGTTAACCCTGTGATTATCCGCCCAGGTATCGCTGTCGACGACTTTCTTTAAGCTGCTCTATATCCACCACAATTAATCCGTCGATACAGAGAGCGAAATCCGGATCTATATTAAAAGCCACAAACTCAACACCACCGGGCTCGCAGAGTTCGCTGTACTGTTTATAGAGTGTTGGAACGCTGAGGTTCATTGCCGTCAATCGCTCCTTAAGCAGGGTGAATTCACTTTGGTAATCCTGGCCTGGGAACAGCTTGTTAAGCTCTTCTGTGCGCTGTGGAGTAATAATGTAGGGCAGCCGCGGGACCGCGTAACAATCTGTTGCCGGAAAGTGGGTGCTGTAAAAGTGCACCAGCATTTCCATCGCCTGGGGAGGGAAACTGTTGGACAGGGTAACCGGACCAAACAGATACCTGTATTCAGGGTTTACACACAGGAAGGCACCAATGCCATACCATAGATAGTCCAGACTTCTGCGACCCCAGTACCTGGGCTGGACAAAGCTGCGGCCAAGCTCAATGCCCTGTTGCAGTTTCTCCTGCATTGCCGGTTGCAGATCGAACAGGGTTGAGCTGTAGAGCTGCGATGAGTGGCTGGCAAGATCAATTTGATCCGTGGGGTGGAATCTGTAGGCCCCGGCAATCTCCAGTTCATCCTCATCCCAGAGAATCAGCTGGTGATAGTGATGGTCATAGATATCGTTATCCCGGCGCAGACCTGTACCCTCACCGACAGCGCGAAAGGCAATCTCTCTCAGTCGACCGATTTCCCGCATAATGCAGCAGTCCGCACTCTCATCAATGCTGCCCTGATAGAGGTAGATATGTTTATTATCTTTGGTCATGCCCAATAACTTGCAGTTGCGAATATCTCGGCGCAGGCCGGCTCGGTTTTCCGGGGTGGCAATGGCAGAGCTGGTTGGCAGAATGCCTTTTCTGTCTTTACCAATAGCGTAGAGATGACGGCGGAACAGACTGCTCTGTTCGTTGATCGATAGGGGTAGTTTGGAATAGTCCTGATAGCTGATTGGATTGCCGATTCGGATATCCACACAGTTGTGGTTTTGTTTGAACATCTCACGCACCAGCCAGATGGTTGACAATGGTCGCGCCAATACCGACAGGGCATAGAAAAACATGGAATTTCGGGCATTGATAAACAGTGGGATAATCGGCGACCCAGTTTTGCTGGCAAAGCGCAAAAAGCCGTTGCGCCAGCGGGTGTCGCGAATACCTTTTGCCCCCAGTCTCGATACCTCTCCCGCCGGAAAGATAATCAGTGCGCCTTCTTTTTGCAGGTGGTCAGTGATGGCGTGCAGGGAATCCCTGGCGGTTTTGCCGTTCATATTGTCCACCGGTAGCAGCACTGGTTGCAGGGGTTTGATTGCCATCAGCAGATCATTGGCTACCACCCGAACATCCGGGCGTACTTCGCGCATTAGCTTGAGCAGCGCCAAACCATCCAGTGAGCCGATAGGGTGGTTGGCGACAATAACCACACGCCCCTGGCGGGGAATTTTCTCGCGCTCTGTTTCACGCACAGTAAATGAAAAGTCAAAGAACTCGAGAACCTGCTCGGCAAATTCAAAGCCCTTTAAGTGGGGGTATTGGGACTCAAAATATTTGAACTGCCGTTCGTTAAACAGCAGTCTTAACAGCTGGGTCAGCCGCTTGTAGAGACGCGGTCGCCGCGCGCAAAAATTCGGGTAGTTGTCGAGAAGAAATGAATCAACGTCAAGCATACGGAATTGGCCATATTTTTGTAATTTGTTGCCATTGTGCTAAACAAATATGACTCTTTTCTGACCGCTGGATGACGTTGTTATGTCAGATTTTTGTCGCTAGTCGGATTTCTCTTCGTTGCTCTTATTATTTTTTTTGCGATTGATAAGATAGAGCGCGAGGAAAAGTGATCCCCAGCCAAGAAAGGTGATCAAGAATTCAGTGGTAGACATAATCTGTTTCCGAAGTTATCTGAGAAATTTATGCCGGTAAGAATAGCAACTGAGCGCTTTTTAGTGAATGGTAAAATCAAAGATAATAAAAAATAGATAATCTGGCATAGTAACTTATTACGGTGCCCCATTAGTATCTTGGATATGAGTTCTTATTCTATCAATGGTACTCGAAGATAAAAAACTGTAATTGGATGTGCAGAGGCGTTCATAGTTAAATTTATCAGGAATGATGCCTTTAAATGCGAGATTGGTCTCCTAATAGAGTCTGTTTTGAACAAGCATATCTACTCTGTATTGAATTAAAGGTATGCCTGTGGTTTAGTTGTCTATTTGTTTGTGAGTAATTATTTATGCTTAATATCATGTCCCAGAATAGACTCTTAACAGTTCTATTGATTTCTCTAACTCTAGTTTGATGTGGTGGAGGGGGCGGCTCAACTTCAAATGCAGCTGCAAGTCCATCCCCATCCCCATCGCCTTCTCAAGGCTCTAGTTCAGGATGGGTTCGGGGACAGTATGAAGCCTGGCGCAATTTAGCGGGTATCTGTTCTAATCCGCAAAGCTATAGCGACGTGCAGGGAACAACTACCGACGAAAATTTCTGGATCCGTTCTTTTAGCAATGATACTTACCTTTGGTATCGGGATCTTCCAGATATTGATCCAGGTAGTATAAACAGTACGGAAGTATATTTTGATTTAATGAAAACAACCGCGCTGTCACAAACTGGTAATCCAAAAGATCAATTTCATTTCACTTATGAAACGGAAAGGTGGAGGCTGCTCTCAGAGTCAGGTATTTCAGTTGGATATGGAGCTCAGTTTCAACTTGGTTCTAGTGATTCTGGAAGAAGTGTTGTTGTTGCATATACGGAGCCTAATACCTCCGCTTCCGCCAATAATTTAAATCGTGGTGCAACTATAATTTCTGTCGATGGGGTTGATGTAGCCTATGGTTCTGACGTCGATACTTTGAATGCAGGTATTTTCCCCTCAAATGCAGGAGAAGCCCATGTTTTTGAAGTGAGAGATATAGGAGCTGCACAAACTAGATTTATAACGTTATTTAGCAGTGCTGTGACATCTGATCCAGTGAAGAATGGAAAATACTTTACTGTGAACGGTAGGAGAACTGGGTACCTGACATTTAATGATCATATAGCAACCTCGGAGCAGCAGTTAATAGACACAATGAGCTGGATGCGAGATTCTGCAGTTAGTGAGCTGGTTGTAGATTTGCGTTATAACGGTGGTGGACTTCTTGCGATAGCGGCAGAACTTGGTTATATGATTGCAGGCTCTGCTGGGGAAGGTCAGATTTTCTATGAGACACAATTTAATTCCAAATATCCAAATTACAATCCGGTTACAGGAGAATTTTTGTCACCTGTAATGTTTCAGTCATATGCTGTTGGATATTCTGCTAATCAAGGGCAGCGGTTACCGACATTGAATCTAGATCGTGTATTTATTATCTCAAGTGAAGGAACAGCTTCAGCAAGCGAGGCGCTGATTAACGGGTTGCGTGGTGTAGGTGTTGAGGTGATTTTGATTGGTGATACCACAAGAGGAAAGCCCTATGGTTTTTATCCAGCTGACAATTGCGGCACTACTTATTTTACTGTCCAATTCAAGGGGGTAAATGCCAGGGGGTTTGGTGAATATAGCGACGGTTTTATACCTGTTGCAAGTGCAAATTCCCAAGGAGCCGAGGTTACTGGTTGTCGGGTTGCGGATGATTTCACCCACATGTTGGGTGACAGCTCTGAGGGGCGATTATCTGCAGCATTAAACTATATTCGGAATGGTAGCTGCCCTTATGAGGCTGAGTCTTCAATCTCTCAACCGAGTGTTGTAGAGTCTGAAATGCTTGATTTATCTAAGACTTATGGAAGGATAATGAAGCCGGAACTTGGAAATATATTGTAATGATAGTTTTTACAAAAAAGTCGTTAGTAGTTCTTCTCGTGATTTTTGTTGGCACTGCTTCTTGTCAAACTCCGTTTTATGATGAGCCTGTGCCTGCATTATTGCTGAATGGTAATGCCGAGGATCAGGCTCAGATCAAGATGGTGATTGAGAAGGCTCTCACCAAGGATAATGTAATCTTAAGCAGTGATATTTTTTCCAAAAAAAGTTTTTTGATTATTGAAAATTCATTTAAACCTTCGTTAGAGGGAAATCTGACGGGTGGTATTGTGATAACTCCTCCTGAAAAATTTATTTTGCTTAAAGATAATAAGGGCTGTTTGATAAGACAAGATAATACTGATCGAGTATGGCGTTTAATCAATATCGTTTGTGTTCGCGGTACTAACTAAAGTAGATGTTCCTGGGGTGTGACTCAGGATGCCACTATTAACTAATGAGAATACTCTTATGATGAAGAGGTATAGATCTTTTAAGGCGTTACTATTAGCAATACTGGTTGCGATTTTGGCCTCTAATGGGGCTTGGGGTGGCGGTTTGAAAAGTGCTCTTAAAGAAGTCGGAAGAGCTGAAAAAAAACTTAAAGATGATGGATTTCTTGACAAAGATAAAGCTCTGACGCTAAGTTTTAAAGATGGTATTCATGTCCATGATCAATGGGAAATAGACGCTAGGGCTATATATTTCGGAGAGATTGGCTTGCTGATGCATGCTGATGAATTTGATGACAATTATATTGGTGGTGCAAATCAAGCATCAATAGCGGTTAAAAACACTTTTTCTTTAAAGGATTATATAAATTTTTATAGTAGAAAAGCATTTGCACTAGAAAAAATGAGGGCTTCAGCCGAATGTTTTGATAGAAAAGATAGAGAGAAGACCGCTGAAGTAGAGTTGTATGTTAAAAATCTAAAAGTATTAGGAATGAAGAGTGACGTATATAGTGAGCAAGGTGAAAACCTAAAAAAATCTGGCGTAAAAAGAGCTAGTGTTAAGGCGGTTGATTTTAATCCTATTGTAGATTCTCAGCAATTCAACTCTATAAGGAAGAAATTGAAAATACAGCGCCATTTGGTAAAGATAAATATTAAAAATGATCGGTATTTAATCAAGTGTTTAAGATTGTTTAAAAATTGAACTGCCTAGTTTTTATCCATCCATATATCGCAAGTAAAATTTTCTGGCGATATATAAACCCCGACTGTCGGGGTTTTTTTATACCTTTGAAATAACGCCCGCATGAAATCGTATGCTTAAGGCTCTTGTTTAAGTTTCTTTTGCTGTGAAGTACCCATTGAAAGCCAGCTTAAAGGCATCATCTAGTGAAATATATACTAATTGATTTATTTACATAGTATATGTCCAATTTTCGGCATCTTAATTTAGTTCCTTGGGTTAGAGATTCTCTAATGACTGATTTAATTCACTGCATATCTGTGAGTACATTTATAGGTAAATTACAAATTTTATTTACTATAATCTTTTGGGGATGGCGGGAAGCAGCTATACATTTTCAATATGCTATCTGAAAAAAAATGCTGAAGTGTTTGAGGGGATAATGACCCAAGTTTAGCTGAGCTATTTTGACGGTGCAGCTCGATTGTTCTGGGGCTTAGGTTTATTTTTGATGCAATTTGTTTATTGGAAAGTCCGTTATAGACATGCTTAAGAATTTCTAATTCTCTTGGCGTTAGTAAAGATCTCAAAGAGGTTGTGAATTTCTCTTGATCCGTAAGTTTTGGAAAGATCTGGTGCATCACATGTTGGGTAAAGCTTTCTAATGAAAAGATATTAGAAGATCTTATCGTAGAGAAATTGGTAGAACCTTCGTTAAGGGACCAGGCAGCGTTATCGTCAACAATAAAATTTAACTCTACAATTTTAGGGTGTTTATCTAACACTATCTCTAGATCTGGATTGCATGCTGTAGATCTTTTCAAGGGATAAAGTGTGGTAAGAAAAGTTCTATTGGAGAGTTCAATGAAGGGCATCTTTGGGAGTTTAGGATTTAGTATGCTTGCTGGATAATAAATTTTAACTGCGGCTATAGTCGGCTTCATTGTGTTTTTCATATAAATGGAATGCGAAGTTTTAAATTTAACGGCCTATTCTGGCGACATTATAAACTATTCATATAAGTATATATACTATATCTAAAATTATGGGAGATTGGTATGTATATATACGTATATGAATAGATCTGGCTGCTATGTAGGATCACGGCGTGGAATTAAGTCCATAGAACGTGCACTGTTTTTAAAAAATTAAATTTAACGAGGCCAATAATGGCTATTTGGAGTTATGTATGAAATTTGAAAAGAAACTATTAGGCTTCGCTATAGTAAGTATGACCTTAGGCAGCTTCTCGGTAAGCTCGCTTGCAGGCCCCCTGTCTGAAAATGAAATTCTGGATCTAACAGATAAATATAGTAATTGTTACTACAACGGCCTCACAAGTTCTGCTTGTGATACAACTGATGCAGCTGCATTGGTTGCAGACGTTCTCAATGCGGCCACTGATGTAGATCTTGCTATAGCGCAAAATGCATTAAGCGAAGCAAGTGAAGGCCAAGTAACAGGTGCCTATGCGGATTATTATTACAACGCTTCGCTCTCCGATATTGAAGTAGCTAAGCAGGCTGGTCTTCAGGTTGATATTGATATTGCATCTCAAGAAGTAAATTTGCTAACAGCGCAGCGCGATGATCTAGCCTTGATAAGAGATCAGAAGATATTAAACGCCGAAAATAGTACCACTACTGAAGATATCATCCAGGCTCGTGAAGAGCTTTTGGTAGCGATCGAAAATTTATCCCAAGGCGAAATTGACCTGAGCAAAGCCCAAGAAGATGAAATTATTGCAATTTCGAGTTTGGAAAATTCAATAAATTCTAAGATTGGTTATGATGCCGCTGCAGACAGCGCTCTCGTACTTATCGGTGAGGTCACTACTTCACCCTTAGCCTTATCTCAAGAAGCTCTGGCAAATGCTACTAATGATTTTGAATCTGCAGAGTTTAAAGCTGTCGAGCTGGAGGGTGACGTAGATCTGGCTAATGAGCAGTTGGCGGCACTACAAAATGATTTAGTGACAGCTGAAGCTGATGTAGCAGGCGCGACCCAAGAAAAGAATGATGCTGAACAGGCACGTAACGACGCGGCAGCATCTGGAGATATTGATTCAGTTGTTGCAGCAACAGCAGAGTACACTGACTCTCTTTTAAATCTGGCGGAAAAGAACCTGGATTTGAATAAAGTTGAAACAGATTTAGAAATTCTTAAAAATGAAATCGAAGTTTCTTCACAAGCTGCTACAGATGCCAGAGATTTGTCTGACCAGTTACTGGATGTTTACGTAGCGGCTAATGAGAAGCACGATGCAGCCGAAGCGTTTGCATTGAGCGATTCACCTGCTGTGGGTCTTTTGGATAACTTTATTAAACTTGATACCCCTGAAGGTGCTCCACTTTCTGGAATGGTGGGTGCTATTGATGAAAACTTTGGCCTAATTACTTCTGAGACCGAACGTGCAATGGGAGCTGAGCAAGTAAACGCAACTGCAATCGCTACTGAAACGGAACGTGCAATGGGAGCTGAGCAAGTAAACGCAACTGCAATCGCTACTGAAACGGAACGTGCGATGGTGGCTGAGCAAGCAAACGCAAATGCAATTAACGCAAACACTGGCTTGATTAACTCGAATACTGGCTTGATTAACTCGAATACTGAAAGCTTGCAGAAGTTAGAAATGCAGTTGAATGAAGATGTTGATATGTTGAAGTCAGGTATTGCATCTGCTCTAGCTATTGCCGGGATGCCTATTGCTGGAGGTGAGGGAATGGGCTTTTCTGCAGGTCTTGGATACTTTGAGGGCGAGTCTGCAGTTTCTTTAGGTCTTAGCTACGTAAATGAAGGAACAATTTACAAATTAGGTGTTGGCCATTCTGGAGAATCTACTAGTGCTTCAGCAGGTGTAGCATTTAAGTTCTAAAAAAAGCGAGTATGACCCTTTTAAGCCCCTTCAAACGAAGGGGCTTTTTTTGTGCCCAAAAAAAACTATAGAAATGTCATTAGTCTAGAATCCAATCTTCATTTTTGTGCCACCTCCATGTTATTCGATCGGATTATCGCTGGACTAAATTTTTGTTTCTGCGGGGAAGTGTATGAAAAACTTAACTCTGTGTATTGAAATAGCTTTGTGTGCTATCAGTCTAAGGATTAGGTCAAACACCTTCGCAGCTTGGAGATGTCACCTTGATAGGTGCTAAAGCCGATATATGTGGCATTTAAAAGGCTTATAAAAATAGATACCCTCGGATAAGAAGCTATTACAATGGCCGCCATTATTTTTAAATAACTTATCTTTTTTAGCGCAATTAAAAGGCAGTGGCTATGTTTGCAGGAAAAATTATCGCTGGATTAATCGGCTTTTCGGCACTGGGCCCGCTGGGCCTGTTAATCGGCCTCTATGTGGGTCACCAGTTTGATAAAGGGCTGGGCGGTTTACGTCCGATGTCGGCGCAGCAGCAGGGACAGGTTCGCGATTCCTACTTTCAAACTGTTTTTAGTTTGCTGGGCAATCTGGCCAAGGCCGATGGCCGAATATCTCAGGCAGAGATAGCCCTTGCTGAAGCGCTAATGGGCAAAATGGGTCTAAGTAGTGTCCACCGTAAAGAGGCCATCGAACTATTTAAGCGTGGTGCCAAGGGTGATTTTTCTGTAGACGATACCCTGCATGCCTTTATGGCTATCTGTGGTCGTCATAACAATCTGAAAAGATCACTGCTCAATGATTTGATCTCTCTAGCCATTGCCGATGGCGAGTTGCATCAGGCAGAGCAGGATTTGCTGCGGACCATAGCCAGTCGATTGGGTTTCTCCGCTGCACTCTTTGATCAATTTATAGCGATGATCAAGGCCCAGTCCCAATTTAAGGATTCCACTTCTGGAGGTGGCGGCTATAGAGCTCAGACTTCAGCCACTCAGCTCAGTGCTGCCTACACTGCACTCGGCGTTGAGCAGTCCAGTTCGGATAGTCAGATCAAGCGCGCCTACCGAAAATTGATCAGTGAGAATCATCCGGACAAGCTGATTGGGCAGGGCATGCCGGAGGATATGGTCAAGCTGGCGACAGAGCGAACTCAAGAGATTCAAACCGCTTATGATTTGATTGTTACCAGCCGAAAATAAAAGTGTCCTGATTGTCCGAGTTATGTTGACCTAGGGGTGCCCTCTACCTATAATGCGCGTCCTCTCAAGGGAGGGCGGTTTAAAGATTAACCGTTGTGTCGGTGCGGGATGGAGCAGTCTGGTAGCTCGTCGGGCTCATAACCCGAAGGT
>Ga0209094_1001800_pt1 | contig 11614 bp, 18 predicted proteins | sample COGITO_mtgs_1004_2_FD_184790 | JGI IMG/M metagenome (GOLD analysis project Ga0209094, IMG submission 184790) | Pelagic marine microbial communities from North Sea - COGITO_mtgs_100430 (SPAdes) (version 2) | ecosystem: Environmental > Aquatic > Marine > Epipelagic ...
TCGTGCTAACAACACACAGACAGGAGACTTTTTAGTCTCTTCAGCATAAACGAGGGACTGCCCGATACACTCATAGTGTTTAGTTCGTGTAGCCCAGTCAAATTCCATTACCACGAATGATGTTTGACAATCAGGACGTAGTCCACTGGGCAAACCTTCAGTCGTACCATTGTACAATTCAGAACATATTAAGTCCGAATAATAGTTTTCACGTTCTGCTGCAGATGCTAACGTTGCTGTGCATACTAACATTACCAATGTTAGTGTTGAAATCCATGTTAGTATTTTCATAGTCTACTCACTCTATAGTTTCCACGCACATCACTGTGCCAGTATTTGCCTTTGCTTGGTGCTTTAACCCACTGTCTAAACATTCCTTCAGGAACACCTAAAATGCGGTATGAGCGGCCATTATTCAATGTCATAATTACTGCGCCTTCTTGGTAATTAAGATCAGCAATCCAACTAGAAAAGACACTAACTTCATCTATTTGTATATCATTTAATTCATTTAGGCGCATTTTGCTTCATCACTATTTCTTTTTGACACTCTTTGCAGATCTCTGATCCATATTCAGTACAATCTTTACATGTCTCTGGCAATTTACTCATCGTTTCTTCCTTTTAGCTACTTTAGGTATTTTAGCTTTCTTTTGTGGTCGTGCTTTTTGTGGCTTATTAAATATCTCTTTCTCTGTAATTATGCGGAAACCAATTCCCTGTTGACGACACCATTGTCGTGCATAATTCCATTTTGCTTCATTTATTACTGCCATCGCCTGATCATACTGCCCTTTAGCATTGCCCATCACTTGCCCGCTTGGCTTAACTTCAACTAGTTCAGCATGTTTTTTACCTTCTTTGTCCATGTAAACGACAAAGAAGTCTGGTATATAATTACTGCGCTTGCCTGTAATAGGATTGATGTAGGGGATTTTGTGACTTTCGCTCGCCCAAGCCAATATAGATGGATGATTGTCACACATACGCATGAACTGCAACTCCCAACCGCTGCGGTATTTAGGAATATGCTTACCAATGTATTTTTCAACATTTTTTGGTTGATAGTTGCCTTGCTGGTAATTTGACATAATAATATTTATGTATTATCAAGTAAGGCGTTTTATGTGTTAAGAAACGGAATTGGATTAAGGGTTTGATTGAATCCTTGCCCTGTGTCACGGGCTGCACCATTAGTTGTAGAATCCTTGCCTTGTTCATTTATTTGAATGCTTTCTGGCTGGAATGTTACACTGTACATAGTAGGATTGCTATCACTGTAATCTAGTGTATCACCTTGAATATTGGTGATTGTAGGATTGATTAAGATTGTTTCACGAAATTCTTGCTTATAACCGACTTGTCTAATCCTAATTCGGGGGAAAAAGTAACGAACGTCATTTGGTGTAAAACCTTGGTCAGTAACAAAATTAGGGTCAACTGTACTGCTACCTTCTAAGCCTACGCGCTGTTCGATACCTTCTCCACCGTTGAAGTAATGCGACAGATAGTCACGCATTAAGTTATGCCATTCATTATCAAATGTATCATAAAATGACACTTGAATTGGTTCGTAGTTGAGTTTGGTTTGCACCACTCTTTTCTTGTTGTATTGGTTCATTAGTTGTGTGTCAACACTGTAGCTGGCAGCGGAAACAGAGCTGACACGAGTAAATGTAATACTAGACTGGTCATGCCGATCTATTATCAACGTAAAATTAAATTTTTGGCGTGGCACAAGAAACTGATCGCTATCACTGCGAAAAGCTTCTTGTGCGAAATTAGTAATTGCCATTGCTGCCCTAATTAAGTTGTAGCGTTGGTATCAGCGTTAGTATCACCGTTAAAGATCGGATTACTTAGAGTATCGTCAACACCAATGTCAACAACACCATGACGTGCATTGTCATAACGAAGTGTTACACTAATAGTTTGGTATTCACCGCCGCTTGCGTAGTTTGTTTCATTGTATGTCAAGTTTGAGATGTAGCAACCACTCAATTCCCATTCGTCTAGGACTACTGGGTCTGGGTTACCACCGTTCAAGTTCTGAATAACTGTTTCAAACTTGTAGCTTGTACCAGCTTGTACTGAACTTTGGTTAGCCATATCAATTTGACGTGCAACTTGCTGGTCAAACAATGTGCTAGTTGCTGATGTAATATCATCACGTAGTTCAATTGTAATTGGCTCCCACGTATGCTTACCAGCTAGGTAAATGCGTGAGTTGTATGTATCCACGAGCACTTCATCATGAGTCATATTAGGACGTGTGACGCTGACAACGTTTTGCGTTGCAATTGATGTGTCTCCTGCGCCCATTCTGAGAAAGTTTACGCGGAAACGATATTGTAGTTTAGGCATCAATGTACCCTGTTGTTCCGTGGTTGTTGGAACACTTAGCTTATCTAGAACTGCCATTCGTCTATCTCCTTAGTATGCGCTCTGCTGTAAGTATTTATCCAAATGGCACTTTTTTCCTTGACAGCCGGAAGGCATTGCTTTATAGTGATGGTATAAGCAAATGGAGAATACAATGAACTTTTCACCCTTTATGTTTTTCGTTAATATGATGGCGTATGCATTGATGATGGGCCTTGCCCCGCAGCTTGCGTTCGCAGTCATGAATGCAAGCGATAACCGTCCGCCTATGCTGGTGCCAAGCAACAATTGGCCATTATGGCTCTAAGCACTAGATAACTCGAGCGCTCAGGCAATAACCTAAGAATAAGGTCTGATCTTTGGGGGTGCTGTATCACTGAACTATCACAGGTTAGCACCTGATCTTATGTATGTGCTATTTTGGACGCAATAACTAGTCAGAAAATGGATAGGGTTATTGATCTGGATGTGTACTTACTACTAGTGTAAACTTGAAGCCCCATTGGGGCTTCATTTATTGTTTAGTGTAGTTACGGTTAGGTATTGAAAGAATCTGAAGGTCGTCACCATCAGTTGGATCGCCAAAGTGAACCAGCTCTTGGGGGCGACCTTCCATTGCGGACTTGCGCAATTCTTCCAGCTTTGCTGCTTCTTCGCGTGTATACTCATATTTGTAGAGTCTATACCCACGTTTTGCATTTATTGTCCAGATGACAATAGCAGGCTCTGGTGTTATTGTATGCCAAATATATGCATGTTCACCTTGTGGTCTTGCAGGAATAGGTGCACCTAGCATATCAACAAACACGTTGAACGAAAACGCACCAATCAGTAAAAACAAAATTAAGGCGGCAGATTTAATTGACCAATGTGCAGCTGACATGTAAATCATTGATGCAATTGTGATTGCAGTAAATACACCTGTTAAAATTAGTGTTGTTACCATGGATTTTCTCCTGCTGGTCCTGGCGGAAGCTGTGGTGAATTTATTGTAACATATGGAATTTGAACATCAGTTCTAATATCAACAATATTTTCGTTATCATCAACAACAAAAGACACCACTGTCGTCTCTTGTCGTGTATTTAACGTCACTTTTCCAGTATATATGCTCTTGTATGGATTCAATTGTGTCAAATTGATCTCTATTTCTTCAGGATTTCCTGTAGGAGTAAAGTAATGAACATTGACAAAATATTCACCTGGTGGTAAAATTGTAAACCGAGTATTTTCATAGTTACGTTTAATCACAACACGCTCACCATTAACTTCAATAGTGTCGTTTTGTGTGCCTCTATCATCTCGTTCCAAGACAAAATATCTACCATCCTGTCGTTTGAATCCAACCCAATCGCCGTCTTTTCCTCTGACCCAAAGATCAATATCAACACGCGATTCTTTATTCCACTCCATCTCTACCATAAGTCGAACAGGCGGATCAATTTGTCCGTCAGTTGTTGGTGGATTAATCAAGAGGAAGGCAATTACAAACATCAATGTAATACCTAGCAACAAATTGAACACTAAGTCCAAAAATGCTAATCGCATAGTTCCTGACGTCATTCTTCAAGAACCACTAATTGTAAACCAATTATTGTAGATGTAATAATACCACTGAGTGATGTGATAAGTGCTGCTGCCATGCCTGCTGCCATATTTGCCAATGCTTGTGTCATCATCACAGTGTCAGTAGGATCAAGTGCAACACCAGTACCAAATACGCTCCATAGTACGATCATGAAACCTATTAATGTACCAACCAGTCCGATTGCAACAGTCGTTTCGCCCATATAGCGAATCATTTGATGTTCTTCTGGTGTGTTGCTACGTTTCAAATGCATTTTTGCTAGCATAATGTGCGCTATTATACCAATAGCAATATTAACAAACGTAAGATAAGTTTGATCATATGATAGTATAAAGTCAAATAGACCGAAATAATATTGTCCTGTCGCTACCGCAAACACAACCAATACCAGTATTGTCCAGTATTTCCAAAATTTAATATTCATTAATGAATCCTTAAATGATTAGGGGCGGATGTTTCTATCCGCCCCTAATGGTATTTATTAACGTAAAATTATAGTGAACCTGTGTTAACAATACGGATCGGAATGTAAATAAACTCTACTGCCTTTGTTGGGGCAATTGCCACATCAATATACAGTTCGTTACGGTCGATTCTGATTGGTGTATTGTTTGATTCATCACAAACAACTGCAAAGTCAGTCAGTGCTCGCTTAGTAAGCAAATCACTTAGGAACGCTTCAAATAGTCGCTTTGCTCGATCACGTGTCAACTGGTCGTTCTGTTCGAACAATAGTGGACGTGCAATCTCATCAAAACGTTCACGTAGGTAAGCAACTAGGCGTGCTACGTTGACGCGGTCCAATGCGCTTGACACTGGGTGCAGTGTCTTCTGACCAAACACAACTACACCTTCAAGTGGGAAGTTAGCAATTGGGTTAAGCTTGTTGATATATGCTGCATCACGTTGGCCTTGGCTTAGTGATACTGCTTTGAACTCTTCCTCGCTTGTAATGTAGCCAACTGCACTACCGTTTTGAACAACACCGCGGGTCAAGCCTGCTGGTGCGAACCATGGGTAGCTAATGTTGTCATTATAAGCGTAGGTGTAAAGCACCATGTGACTTGCTGGAACGGTTACAGTGTTACCTGCTGGAGTTGTTGAACGTCCAGATGGGTAGTAAACTGCGCTGTAGGTGTTCTTTGAAACAAGTCCTTCATCGCCGTTCTCTGTTGCACCAACACCAAGAACCCAGCTAGTGGCTTCTGTTGCTGTGAGGCGCATTGGAGTATCAATAATGATAAATCCTGTCTCGCCGCGGTCGCTGTTAAGTGTGATAAGTTCGTCTGTAAGCTCTGGGAAGTTTGGAGCAAGTAGCAACGTAAAGTTACGTGCTGGGTCACGAAGATCTTCGTTACCTGACACTGCCGCTTGCATTGCAACGCTAACAACTTTGCGCTGAGCTTGGCGACCAAATAGTCCACTACCGTCTGCACGGTTTCCTGCTGCATTAACCCAGGCATCAACTGTTGCTGCGCCGTCGTTAACTAGAATGCCAGTTGTATATACGCGAACAGTACCTTGGCTTAGAGCCATGTTTACTGCTAGCATATCTGTTGGATATAGTGCTGGATCAGGTGCGCTGTCAAAGCCTAGGCTGTTGGCATCGTAACTTGTTCCGCTTGCAGTAACGCCTACATCTGCTGTTAAATCAGTAAATAGGACGCCGCGTTCTGTGCTTTGGTCTGTGTTGTCATATAGTGTCCAAGTTGTACCAATATAACGATAAAGCTTTGGATATTCACCTTCAGTACCATCAGTCTCAACCCAAATATCGCCTGCTGTTGGTGTGCCAGTCGGCTCAGTTGTTGAGTATATGATGTCTGCCGCTAAAATCTTCTCCCAATCACCGTTTGCGTTGATGTAAAGATCAAGTGCAGTAAGTGTTGAGTCATACCAAAGTGCGCCTGCTGTTGCAGTTCCAGTTGGCTCTGCATCTTGTGCATATACTTCTGCTGTAATAGCTGCTGGTGCACCACTTACAACTTCGTTAATCTCAAAACCAGCTGATGCTGCGGTAAAGTTAATTGCAAGGTTAGCGTCTGACATCGTTGCAACAATGTCAGTTGCACTTGAACCGTCTTGTGCGACGTAGGTTGTACCACCGTCGTTTGAAACGCCTTCAACTTCAACTAGACCAAATACGCCGAGGCTATTTGATTGGTAAACAGTTAGGTTAAGACCGTTACCTGGGCTTGTAGTCTTTACCCAAATGTCAGATGCTGCTGGTGCTGCTGGTGAACTATAGTGTGCTGCATAGGTAACTGTTGCTGCGGCAAGGTTTGCAATGTTTGCTGTATCAACGCTCTGCCATGCAGAACCGTCGCCATAAAAATAACCAACTGAAAAACCAGTTGTAGCGTCACTAAGAACAGCAACAAGCCAGCTGCCTACTGTGAAGTTAGTATCTGCTGGTACATATGTTGATGGGTTAGCAACTTCGCCTGCTGCGGCAGTAAGTGCAGTTTCAACTGTTACAGTTTGTAGGACCCAGCTTGAGCCGCTCCAAACGTGTAGTCCGTATGAACTGCCATCTGTGTCTAGCCAAAACTGGTTACCGTTTGCTGGTCCAGTTGGTGCAGTGTCTTGTGCAGTTAGTTCTGCAAGGTCAATATCAGCACGGACGATATAAGCTTGTGAGCCCTGTCCTAGGTAGCTGTATGCTGCTAGAAGACCATATTCACTTGTCTCTGCACCTTCTGTGCTTGCAAATGTTGGGTCTCCAAAGAATTGTGTTAGTTCGCGTTGTGATGTTACAGGCACAACAAGACCAGCGTTTGCTGACTTGGTGTATTTTGCGATGCCATCAGTTTCTGTGCCTGTTGGATCTGTTTTATCTTGTGCTGTAGCAACGACAACGAGAGGTATAGTGCCCGTTCCTGGGCTTGCGTATGCGCTTTCGTCTGTAATAGTGACGTCCACACCTGGTGATACTAGAGTAGCCATGTATAATCTCCTGTCAAAGCTTAGTTTCTGCTCTGCCAGTATTTATTTGGTGACTACTTATCTAGGGTGGTTACGCAAATAACTACGTAGTTAACGATTGACTATTTTAAATACTTCTGCTTGAAGCTCTTTAAGACCACTATCGTTCGGAATAACACGATCAAACTCTGATGCATAATCTAGCCAGCGCCATTCACTCTCATGAACATCTGGATAATCGTCCATCCATGTTGTATCATAGCGATTATCTGATATAGCACTAGCTACCCAGTCTGGATCATTGCCTCTTTTAACTCGCCAAACTTGTCCACTCATGTCACGAACAAGGTCACGCTCGTTAAAAAATCGAACGTCTGGTATCACGTAATCTGTATTGGGATTGTCTAGAAGGGTTTTCTTGACGAACAACGTCCAGACACGGTTATCGAAGCCCTTACGCATACAGTCTGTACCGATACGCTGCATGACCAGTCTAGGTGTTACATCATATCCTAGCTCTTGCGTCCAAAATGGTTCAGGTGTTTCTCTCCACTCACGGCTTTCAGGGGTATCACCCTCAATCATATCGCGGTCCCAGCCGAACATTGTTGCAGCCGTATCTTTTAGGCGATCTGCATAGCTAAGTTTAGTAAAACCATATTCTTCAACGAGTATGTCGCCTACTGTGCCTTTACCGCATCCGATAAAGCCACAGATTCCAATTATTTTTCTTGTCATTGATTCTCCAGAGTATCCAACACTTATAGCACAATATTACCATAAAAGCAAGTGCTTAGGCTATTCCACTCTGTAATTTTTCCATAAGAGCTGTATTGTTCTGCTCTTGCAGGCTTTCAATTAGATAGTCGACTTCTTCTTCAGTGCCGCGCATTATATCACGGTAAAGCCCTAGCAGTAGGATCTGTGTTCCAGATCGGGTCTTATCCATACCATGCCATTCTTTAAACTCTTCTAGATGTGAAAAAGCTTGGCGGCGCTTTTCCAACATACGACTTAGATCAAGTTCGTTTTGTTCTTCCTCTGTCATGATTTAAGTTTCTCCATGACTGCTTCCTCGCCGAGCTCTTCAATAAATCGATCGAGAGACGCAACAAAGTAGTCTTCAAGCCTATTACCATCTTCTAAGTTTATATATAGTGAATGAATAAAGAAGGCAAGAAATCCACGCATTTTGGCGGAGGCACAAAGGTCAGGCTGTGAACGATCAATTTCACGGACCTCCAAAAACATCGCAGTTATGAGTTCATCTACACGTTTTGCTCGAGGATCATCAAACTTCATTGTTGATTCCAAGACGGTCGTCGATGGATTCTTCAATGTATTCATCTATGTGGGCCCAGATATCTTCGTTGGATTCGTACATTTCTGTGACATACTTCTTGAACGCTGGATCAGCAACGATCGTCGTTACATCCTCATCACTCATGTTCATGTCATCTGCCCATGTTTCGATCAATGCAGTAAGATCTATTTCGAATTCAATCTTAAGTTTCATTGTTGATACCTTTATGCTTGCGCTTGCGGGGAAGCTTTTCTTCACGCTTGTTCGGAATAGTCTTCGGGCGGAACGGACCGTTTGGATCACGGACCGCCGTTGCAAACTCGTTGCGTGGCTTTGGAAGCTTTTTGATAACTTTATTTGCCATTTCTATTCCTTTACATGTACAGTGGGCCAGTCCACTGTACAGTGTACCCGCCAGTTAGGACGTTGCCGCGGCTGTGATTGCGGGCTGGTGCAGCCCATCCAGCAGCTTTGAGGATTGTGCCCTTCGGGAATTTTGCATCATTGTCAGTGGCTACGATAAAGCCCCACACGCCACCGCGCTCACGCACAATTTTGATGTACTTGCGACCAGCTTTGGCGCTTAGGCTTCCGTTGAACTCTGCAATCATTTCTTCATTAATGTTGGTAAGGCCATCGTTGCCTTCGCCTTTTGCTGCTTTGCGGCGGGCGCATGTTAGCGTCCAGTTCAAGTAATCAGCTTTAATGTTTTCGATCAGGAAGTCAACTGCTGTATCTAGCGTCATCATGTTCTTTATCTCCTATTGCTTACTCATACAATCTAGCAAAGTACATTGGTGATGTCAATCATAAAATGCACCTTTGTTTCCTTGGGATTCAATAGGTTACAAATTTTGTGATTGACATTACTGCCGACCTGCGCATACAGGACCAAGTCCAGTTTCAATGCTCTCAGGTACAGTCAACGTCCGACCACAAGCGCCACACTTTCCTGCATGGTAAAATTCCACCTGCTCAGGCATATTATCAGTTTCCAAGTGACCTAGAAGCCAGTTCAGTGATTGAAAGCTTAATGCGTCAGGCTTACCTTTGTTGCCAGGGTTGAGTTTACCCTTACTGTGTGGGCTCAAATAACCTAAGTAGCTATAACTATTTTCATTGTCAGTGCCACTTAGAACCTGTACAAACTGTATAGGCTTGTGTATACGTCCATCTTTGCTTTTGTGATTTGACTTTACGCGGAAGGTAAAGCGGGCACCAGTCTTTTTACTAACAATGGTGAACAACGCACGGCCAGCATAGATAAACCGCTGCACATCTTTTGCAGTGTGAATTGGGCTTTCAAAAAGATCATTGTTCATATCAAATTCCTTTGCTTACTCTTGTACTATAAGCAAAGTGCCATGGTTTGTCAAGCAAAAAGTGACATTTATCCGATAATAATGCCTAGACCTGCGCCGCCGTCCTTGAAGAGTTTGATATCTTCTTCTAATTGCGCAAGTTCGTTGAGCGCATCAGCTTTGAGTTGCTCTCCGTTAAGTGTTGTACCACCCTGAGGTCCAGCTACCGTTGCATACTTACCACGAGCCTCACCTAGCATAAGCTTGCTCTGTGCTAGAGCATAATCTTTAATCCAAGGGAAGGCGCGGTGGTCAGCAAATAGGTCTAGTTCTTCACGATATGCATAGCAATGTAAATAAACCACAATATCACGACGTGGGCGGCGATGTATCATTAGTTGGTGTTTTGTACGGTTCCAAGTAAATTGAAACTCATAACCAAACATTCTACCAATCAATTCCAAATGCTGTTGTAGGAATTCATAGGTCGCAAGTCCGCCGCTTTGTCCGCTAGCTAATGGACCTAAATAAGTGTTGATGTACTGTGCGCCAAATGGTTCAAATTCAACACCCTGGTTAAGTACACCACCAGTTGAACGCTGATAAATGTCCTTGATGTCAATAATCTCTTCTGGTAGGGTGTACAGGTTTGTATCAGTTACAATTTGAAGATCAACAAACTTTTCTTCAACCGCGTTCTCACTGCGCTGTCTATATTTTTCTAACGATTTGTCAATTGCCAACTCATAGTGTTCAGGGTCGAGTTCAACGTCAACCATCTGTCCACCTAATCTTAGCTCAATTTCTTTTGTGATTCTGCTGCGGCTCATCATCATACTCCTATTGTTTCTATTTATCGCTGACACCATAAATACTAGAAAGGAATTCCGATGCCTCGTATCTCAATGTGGTCCCCTAACAAAACTAATGATTATAAATTCTTTGACCGCACGATTCGTGAGCAATTTCATATTGGTGGCGTTGGAGCTCTAGTACACAAGTATATTGGACCAGAGGATGCACCTAACCAGGATGATCCTACCAAGCCAGCATATGACGACATTATAAACGAAACAACCATACAGGACTTGCTGTTGTTAGAAAACCGTGACCGTAAATATGATATGAATGTTTACGATATGCGCGGTGTTTACAACGTAAGTGATAATGACTTTGATCTTACTCAGTTTGGTCTATTCCTCACTAACGACACGCTGTACATGACCTTTCATCTAAATGAAATGGTAGAAATGCTAGGTCGAAAACTAATAAGTGGTGACGTTATTGAGTTGCCACATTTGATTGATAATTATGGACTCAATGCAGACAGCCCGCCTATTCCTAAGTTTTACGCTGTAGGTGATGGTAACAAAGGTGGCGAGGGCTTTAGTGCTTCTTGGTGGCCTCATATTTGGCGTGTTAAATTAGAACCAATTACTGACAGCCAGGAGTTTGATGATATCCTCGGACAAGGTGCAGATGAAGGCAGTATGGCTAACATCTTTAGCACATTCAGCAAAGAGATGGACATTACTGATGCTATTGTCGCAAGCGCGACAGAGGACGATCCGATTGGTGGAGGCACTGCACTTACTACACATCTACATAACTATGTGGATGCTGAAGGATATACATGGGATGCAGGTGAAACTATCGCAACAGGCGGAAACTTCCCATCAGTACCTAACCAGGGTGATTTCTTTATACGCACTGACTTCCAACCAAATCGTCTTTTTGTATATCGTGACTTGCGTTGGGTCAGACTATACGACAACATTGATGACAAGACCTGGAGCGACAGAACCTTTAATGCGTCAACCTTTGTAAATAACATTGAGGAAGATGTTGCTAAAGGCAACTTCTATCCAAGCAGACAGAGCATTAGTGAAGCAATTCCACCACGTGCTGACTATGATGACGCCCGCATACTTGGTGAAGGTGTTATTGGTACCCAGGAAGACCTGGAAAACGTTACTAACGGAATACCACCATCTATAGCTATTTGGACTGCAAACTTCGGAGCATAACAGTTGCAATATTTTTACGACGATCAGATTCGCAAATACATCCTACAGTTTATCCGTATATTCGGTAATTTTACTGTACAAAAAGGCT
>Ga0209094_1001816_pt1 | contig 11548 bp, 7 predicted proteins | sample COGITO_mtgs_1004_2_FD_184790 | JGI IMG/M metagenome (GOLD analysis project Ga0209094, IMG submission 184790) | Pelagic marine microbial communities from North Sea - COGITO_mtgs_100430 (SPAdes) (version 2) | ecosystem: Environmental > Aquatic > Marine > Epipelagic ...
CGGGGATCTCGAGACCGAGGAAGCCCTGCTTGCCGGCCTCGAGCCAGAAGTCGCGCGGCAACGCCTTGTCGGTGGCGTGCTGCTCGACCTGGGGGATCACCGAGCGGTCGAGGAACTCCTTGACCGACGATCGGAAAGCCTCGTGGTCCTCGTCATAGATCTCGCGCTTCATCTTCAGCTCCTGTGCGACGTGGTGGGGGTGGGCGAGGTCACGCGAGCTCGCGCTTGAGGATCTTGCCCGTCGCGGTCATCGGCAGCGAGGGGGCGATCTCGACGATGCGTGGGTACTTGTAGGCAGCCATCTGCTGCTGGCACCACGCCACGAGCTCCTCGGGAGTCGACTGCGCCTCCGGGGTGAGCACCACGTGCGCCTTGATCTCCTCGCCGTGCCTGTCATGCGGCACCCCGATCACGGCGGCCAGGGACACCTCCGGGTGCGTGATGAGGACCTCTTCGATCTCGCGGGGATACACGTTGAAGCCACCCCGGATGATCATGTCCTTCGAACGGTCGACGATGAAGTACCAGCCGTCGGCGTCCCGCTTTCCCAGGTCTCCCGTCCGGAACCAGCCGTCCCTGACAACCTCGTCGGTTGCCTCGGGGCGGTTGTAGTAGCCCTTCATCACGTTGTGGCCCTTGATCGCGATCTCGCCCACGGCCGTCTTGCCGTCCTCCTCGACCGTGGACGGGATCGGGTTCCAGGAATCGGGCTCGAGCAGCTGCATCTCCACGCCCGGGATCGGCGTACCGATCGAGCCGACCCGGGGCGCTTCGCCGAGGGCGCTGAAGCTTGCCACCGGAGAGGTCTCGGAGAGGCCATAGCCTTCGAGGATCGTGACGTCGAAGCGATCGTGGAACTGCTTGTGGATCTCGACCGGCAGCGCCGCGCCGCCGGAGACGGCGACTCGTAGGTTGGCTGCCAGGTCGGAGGTGTCCGTTGGCGCCTCGATGGCCCCGAGCAGACCCCAGTACATCGTCGGCACACCGGCGAAGAAGCTGACCTTCTCGGCGAGCATGAGCTGGAGCGCGGCCCCGGCCTCGAAGCGCGGCAGCATCACGATGGTGCCGCCGAAGGCGAAGGCGCCGTTCTGGATCACGGTCTGGCCGAAAGAGTGGAACAGTGGCAGGACGCACAGGTAGGTGTCGGGATCGGCGGCATCGGCTCCGAAGAGCTGTGCTCCCGCCAATGCGTTGTCGCGCATGTTGCGGTGCCGGAGCTCGGCGCCCTTGGGCTGACCCGTGGTCCCGGAGGTGTAGAGGATCACCGCCGTGTCGTCGGCCGCGACCTCCACCTCGGGAACCTCGGTCGAGCGACCCTGCATGGCCGCGGCCAAGGTCTCGACTCCCTCGATGCCCGACGCGGCACTCGGGTCCCCGGTGATGACGAAGAAGTGGTCACAGCTCGCGGTGTCCGCGAAGCCGGCGTGTCCCTGGGTGCCGATGGCGAGGTCGGGGGTGTCCTGGAAGCAGAGATATGCCTTCGCGTCGCAGTCGCCGAGGTGATAGGCGATCTCGCGACCCTTCAGCAGCACGTTGAGCGGCACGACGGCGGCTCCGGCCTTGAGGATGCCGAAGTACGCCACGGTGAACCAGGGGACGTTCACGCAGCTGAGTGCGACCTTGTCCCCGCGCTGCACTCCCTGCTCGATCAGCAGGTGTGCCACCTGGTTCGACGCCGCGTCGACCTCGGCGTACGTCATCCGGCTGCCGTCGAGGACGATGGCCGTACGATCGGGGTGCCGCGCGGCTGAGTCGGTGAGGAGCGAAGCGAGGCTAGGGTTGGGCATGTGCATCCTTCAGTCGGCAGGAGATGCGGACAGAGTCCGCGAGCGGGCGGGTGGCCGGAGGCCTCGGAGCGAGCATGACGATGACTGTCGTCACATGCGTGGGCGATGGCCCCAACATCGGAGGCCGTGCTTGTGCAGGGAGTCCAAGCATTGGACGCGACCCTCATCATGCGGTGTCATCGTCGATGCCCTCAGGGTGGTAGAGGGCGAGGTGTCGGAGGGCCACGGCGAGCTCGGCGTGGTGATGGTCGACGGGCCGCGGGATCACCGCCTCGACCTGCTCCATGCGGTAGCGCACGGTGTTGCGGTGCACGCACAGCTCCTTGGCGGCGCTCTCGATGCTCCCGCCTCGCTCGAGGAGAGCCCCGAGCGTGTCGCGCATCCGGCGTGGCGGTGCCCCCTGGTCGGCGAGCGCGCCCAGCGCGCGGCGCACGAACCTGTCGACATCCTCGTTGCAGCCGAGCAACGAGAGCAGCTCGACCTGGTCGAAGCGGGTGACCAGTCCGACGGACCCGGGTCGGGTGGCGACGTCGTCGGCGCGCAACGCCTGACGGTGCGAGGAGCGAAATCCACGCAACCCGGAGGCCGGGACGCCGATGCTGAGCCGCAAGCCGCTGACGCGGAGGGTCGCGGTGAGGCTGTCCAGGTCGCCGAGGTCGGGGACGTCCCGGGTGCCGATCCAGCCCCAGGCGATCGTCCCACCCGGCTCGACCATGAGCAGTGAGCCGCCGAGGAGGGTTGCGAGGTCGGTCCCGACCTTGGTCGAGCCCTCAGGTGCCGAACCGCTGCCGACGACGAACGCCGTGTGGACCACGCTGAGCGGATAGCCACCGAGTGCCGACGAGACGGCACGCAGGTCCTGCTGGTTGTCGGTCGACACCAGGTTGCGTACGACCTCGAACCGTCGAGCGGCCACGTTCTTGAGCAGGTGGGCGCGAGACACGTGGAACGACTCGATCGATGAGCTCAGGGAGAGGTCGATCCAGCGACTCGCCCGGTCCCAGACGTGGATGATGATGTCGGCCGCCGCCAGGTCCAGGTCCAGGGGGCGACGAGCGATCTGGGTCACGTAGCTCCAGGTCTCGGACCGAGCCACGCGATAGATGCTCAGCAAGGTCTCCACAGGGAGCTGGTGCTCGGCGACCTTCTCGGCCAGCCGGCGCGCAGCCGGCACCAGGGAGAACTCGGACTCGTTCTGCGCCAAGGCGGTGAGGAACGAGACCCAGTGATCGTGGACGGCGTCGGCCAAGACCTCGACGAGATCGTCGTGCGGCGCCAGGTGTGGAAGCTCCTCCGCGATGGCGTGCTGGGTGCGGGCGACCCACGTGGCGAGCACCTCGGGCCGCAGCTCGTCCGCGATGTAGGCGGGGATCCAGTCCGCGAGGTCGGCGACAGGCTGCACGTCCCAGGTCCTTTCTGGTGGCGAGAGTCCGTCGCGTGCCCTCCCGGGTCTGGTTGACGGTGGTCGTCCGTTCTATCGGGCGTTCCGAGATCCGGACTGTGACTACGAGCACAAATCGCCGAGACCTTCTTGGGCGCGCAACCTAAGTCCCTCAGCGCCCACCGCTGGCAACCTTCGACGTCACAGGGTGGTACGCCGGCCGGCGGAGTGGGCTTCGTCGTGTGGCATCGACCCCCAGGAACAGCTGGTATGTGGCTGTCGGACGAAGGTGAGGACGGACATGACGAACCAGGCATCGCGCTCGAGGGCGAAGAGCTCCGCGGATTCGACCGAGTACGACTACGACGTGCTGGTCGTCGGATCGGGCTTCGGCGGATCGGTCGCCGCGCTCCGACTCGTGGAGAAGGGGTACCGGGTCGGTGTCCTGGAGGCCGGCCGCCGGTTCGAGGACGCGGACTTCGCCAAGTCCTCATGGGACACCAAGAACTTCCTCTGGGCACCCGCCCTCGGGTGCTATGGGATCCAGCGGCTCAACCTGCTGCCCAACCTGCTCGTGATGGCGGGAGCGGGTGTCGGCGGTGGTTCCCTCGTCTACGCCAACACCCTGTACGAACCCCAGACCGAGGCCTTCTACAAGGATCCCCAGTGGGCCCACATCACCGACTGGAAGGACGAGCTGGCGCCGTACTACGACCAGGCGAAGCGGATGCTCGGCGTACGACTGAACCCGACCACCACCGACGCCGACAGGATCGTCAAGAAGGTCGCTGTCGACATGGGGGTCGGGGACAGCTACCACACGACTCCGGTCGGCGTCTTCTTCGGCCGCGACGGGAAGATGGAGCCGGGAGTGAAGTGCCCGGACCCGTTCTTCGGGGGCGAGGGGCCTGAGCGCTCCGGCTGCCTGGAGTGCGGCGAGTGCATGACCGGCTGTCGGCACAACGCGAAGAACACGTTGGTGAAGAACTACCTCTACCTCGCCGAGAAGAACGGCGCCGAGGTGCTACCGATGACCACTGTCGAGGCGATCGCTCCGCACGCCAGTGGCCGTGGGTACGGCGTGACGGTCCGACCGACCAACAAGAAGCGCGCCAAGCACCACCGCACCCTGACCGCCGAGCACGTGGTGATGGCTGCCGGGACCTGGGGGACCCAGAAGCTGCTGCACCAGATGAAGTCCGACGGTGCCCTCCCCCGGCTCTCCGACAAGCTCGGGTACCTGACCCGCACCAACTCCGAGGCCATCTGCAGCGCCAACCGAAAGGTGCGCCGACGCAAGTCGGGCCCGGACTTCTCCAAGGGCGTCGCGATCACGTCCTCGATCCACCCCGACGAGAACACCCACATCGAGCCGGTGCGCTACGGACAGGGATCGAACGTGATGGCCCTGATGTTCACCGTCATGACCGACGGTGGTGGCAAGACCCCGCGGCTCGCGAAGTGGCTGGGCAGGGTGGTCCGGCACCCCGGGCACCTGATGGGCCTGTACTTCGGGATCCGGGACTGGTCGAACCGCACGATCATCGCCTTGGTGATGCAGACGCACGACAACTCGATCACGGTGCTGCCCAAGAAGGGACGCCGCGGACGTGTCAAGCTCACCTCCCGACAGGGCCACGGAAAGCCGAACCCGACGTACATCCCGGCGGCGAACGAATTCGCCCGCCGCACCGCGGAGGAGATCGACGGGGTCCCCTACAGCAGCGTCGGTGAGATGTTCGACATCCCGCTGACGGCGCACTTCCTCGGTGGCTGCGCCATCGGCGAGGCCCCGAGCGCGGGCGTCGTGGACCCCTACCACCGCGCGTTCGGACACCCGAACCTGCACGTCGTCGACGGGTCGGCCGTCACCGCCAACCTGGGGGTGAACCCCTCGCTCACCATCACGGCACAGGCAGAACGCGCCTTCGCCATGTGGCCCAACAAGGGCGAGCTCGACCAGCGGCCCACTCTTGGTGAGGGATACGAGCGCGTGGCGGCGGTCGAGCCCCGACGCCCCGTCGTCCCGCCGACTGCGCCGGCATCCCTGCGACTGCCCATCTTCCCGGTGACGCGCCGACCCACCGCGGGGTCCTCATCGTGACGGCAGCACCAGGAGCAGACGTGTTGACCGACCTGGAGGCGGCGCTGACCGAGCTGAGCGCGGGGGTCGAGAAGTGGCCCGCCGTCTCGCTCGAGCAACGCGCGGCCCTGCTGCACCAGGTCGCGGTGGCTGCCAGCACCACTGCGCCGGACTGGGTGGCGGCCGCCTGTCGCGCGAAGCAGCTCGACTCATCCTCCTCGTTGGTGGGGGAGGAATGGCTCTCAGGCCCCTACCCCGTCGCGATGAACGCTGCGACGCTCTCCCACACCCTCAGCTCGCTGGCGAGCGGGTCGGCCCCGATCGCCCCGGGGGACCTGGGTGCCGGTCCTGGCGGCCGGACCACCGTGGACATCTTCCCCGCTGCCATTTGGGACCGGCTGCTGTTGTCCGGCTTCTCGGCGAAGGTCTGGATGCAGCCCGGAGTAACCCCGGCGGACGTCCTGGACCGGGCCGGACTGGCTCAGCTCGACCCGACTCGTTCGGGCGGGATCTCGGTGGTGCTCGGTGCCGGCAACATCACCTCGATCGCCGTGCTGGACACCCTGTACGAGGTCGTCGCGCACAATCGGGCTGTGATCCTCAAGCTCAACCCCGTGATGGACGAGATGCTGCCGAGTACCGTTCGGGTGCTGAACCCGCTGATCCGAGCAGGCATGGTCCGCGTCGTCACTGGCGGGACGGGTGTGGGACGAGCCCTTGTCGAGCACGAGTCCGTCACACACGTCCACATCACTGGCAGTGCTCAGAGCCACGATGCGATCGTCTTCGGTAGCGGTGACAAGGGTGACGCGCGCCGCGCCTCGGGGAAGCCGCTGCTGACCAAGACCATCAGCAGCGAGCTGGGTGGTGTCTCCCCGACGATCGTGGTCCCGGGAAGTTGGTCCAAGCGCGACCTGCGTTTCCAGGCAGAGCACGCGGCGACACAACGCTTGCACAACGGTGGTTACAACTGCATCGCCTCCCAAGTGCTGGTGGTCCCGGCGGAGTGGGACCAGAAGGATGCCTTCCTCGCTGCGCTCCGCGCCGAGATCGACGGTGCGCCGTCGCGTCCGGCGTACTACCCGGGGAGCGACAGTCGGATGGCGGAGGCGAGGTCCACGCACGCAAGTGCGGAGAGTCGCGCCAACGGACGACTCCTGCTGCCTGGCCTGACACCCGGCTCTGGTGCCGCGGTGTTCCGCACCGAGTACTTCAGCCCCGTGCTCGCGGTCGTCGAGGTCCCGGGCGCCGGCACCGACTACCTGAGGGCTGCCGCGAGCTTTGCCAACGAGCAGCTGGTCGGCACCCTTGGTGCCAACGTGATCGTGCATCCTCGCCGTCGCAAGGTTCTCGGGGCCGACTTCGAGAGCTTCCTGGAGTCTTTGCGCTTTGGCACCATCGGGGTCAATGCGTGGACTGCGGTCGGGTACCTGACCGCTGCGGCCCCCTGGGGAGGGTTCCCAGGGGCGACACTGACCGACGTCGAGAGCGGTATCGGTGTCGTGCACAACGCGCTGTTGCTCGGCGACACCGAACGGACGGTCGTCGATGGTCCCTTCCGTCCGTTTCCCCGCTCGGTGCTCACCGGCCAGCCGACGATCACCCCCAAGCCGGCCTGGTTCGTCCGCAATCGCACGGCGGCGCGAACGGCGGAGCTCCTCGTCCGCTTCGTGGCCGCTCCGGGCTGGCGCAAGCTGCCGAGGCTGTTCGCCTCCGCGCTGCGCGGTTAGGTAGGTGGCGCATGCAGGGCGGCAACCTGGCTCTCGTCCTCGACGAGAGCTCATCGCGATTCGCCGAACGTCTTGCCCTGATCTCCGACGAAGGTTCGTACACCTACGCCGAGCTCGCCCGGGAAGTCAATCGGGTGGCAGGACTGTTGACGCACCTCGGAGTGGTGGCGGGTGATCGCGTCGCACTCAGCTGCCCGAACTCACCGCAGTTCACCATCGGCTACTTCGGCATCCTGAAGGCGGGCGCGGTCGTCGTCCCCCTGAACGTGCTGCTGAAGGCGGACGAGGTGACCCACCAGCTCAACGACTCGGGTGCACGTGTCTACCTGTGCTCCGAAGGCATGACAGACCTGGCGGTGGGACACGAGGGCGTCGCCGGTTTCCGACAGTCGACGTGCGAGAGGTTCCTGCTGCTGACCTCCGCCCTCGCCTCGACGGATCCGCGACTGCACGGGTGCGAGACCCTGGGTTCGGCGGGGATCGAGCATCAGGACGACTCGTACACGACGGCGAACGTCCGGGATGACGACCTCGCCGCCATCCTCTACACCTCTGGCACGACGGGGAAGCCGAAGGGCGCCGAGCTCCTGCACCGGAACCTCGTCTCCAACGCCGCGTCGGCCGAGCTGATCTTCGGCTCCGACTACAGCCGGCCGGACACATACCTCGCAGCGCTACCGCTCTTCCACTCCTTCGGTCAGACCGTCGTCCAGAACGCCGGACTGACGTTTGGATCGACACTGATCCTCGTGCCTCGCTTCGACCCGATCGCGGCTCTCGAGCTGATCGAACGTCACGAGGTGACCTTCCTGGCGGGGGTGCCCACGATGTACTGGTCCCTCGTGGCGGCAGTGGAGAAGCGCCCGGAGCTGGCACGACTCGCCCGGACGCTCCGACTGGCGGTCTCGGGCGGGGCGGCGCTGCCCGACGACGTGCACAGCGACATGCGTCGTCACTTCGGAATCACGGTCCTCGAGGGCTACGGGCTGTCCGAGACTGCTCCCGTGGCGGCGTTCTCACGCTTGGGCGAACCTCCGCGCGTAGGCTCGATCGGGACCCCGATCCCAGGGGTCCAGATGGCCCTGATGCGTCCCGGCACCTGGGAGCCGCTGCGTCACGACGAGGCTGTCGGGGAGATCGCAGTCAAGGGTCCCAACGTCATGCGCGGCTACCACGCGAACTCGGCGGACACCCACTCGGTGCTGCGAGACGGCTGGCTCCGCACGGGGGACCTGGGGCGTCGGGACCTGGACGGTTGGTACTACGTCGTCGATCGGGCCTCCGACGTGATCATCAGGGGCGGATACAACATCTATCCGCGCGAGGTCGAGGCCGCGCTCGCCAAGCACCCGGACATCGCCGCCGCTGCGGTCGTCGGGGTTCCGGACGAGCGCTACGGAGAGGAGATCCGCGCCTACGTCGTCCCCGCCGCGGGTGCTCTGTCGAGCGCCGCCGACGTCGTGGCGTGGGCGCGAGCCGCCATGGCCGGATACAAGTACCCACGACACGTGGAGTTCGTCGACCACCTCCCCACGACCGCCACGGGCAAGGTCGCCAAGCGGCTCCTCGACACCACGGGGTCGAACGTCCGTGACGTCGATCCGACGCTGCGCGAGGTCGGGGCCTCCCTGGTCTAGCCGATCGACCGTCCCAGCACGTCCACGGCGGTCGCCCGCCGGGCGATGTCGGTTCACTCGACGACGCCCGGCGGCTAGGGTCGCCACCAGTTCAAGGGGAGGTAGGGCGCAGGATGTCCACCGAAAGCAACGCGACGATCTCCGAGGTCGTCCAACGACTGCTGCCACAACGTGATGCGCTCACGGCGGCGGTCACCGAGGCCATCCTCCGCGAGATTCCGGAGTTCGCCCACGACGCGCATCTGATGACCCTTCTCGAGGCGGCCGCGAGTGAGAACATCTCAGCCGTCATGCACGCCATCTCGTTGGGATCTCGGCTCGACCTGATCGACGCCCCCGCAGCCGGCATCGAGCACGCCCGGATCCTGGCGAAGCGAGAGGTCCCGATCACGGTTCTCCTCCGTGCCTATCGGCTGGGGCAGACCCGCTTCCTCGAAGGGGTCTTCGAGCAGACGCGCGACCTCGAGCTCGAGTCCGGCGCGGGGGCGCTGGAGCTGGTGCGGGCCGTTTCGACCTACATCGATCGGATCTCCGACCAGGTGGCGAGCGCCTACGAGCAGGAGCGCGAGCTGTGGGTGGGCAGCAAGGCCGCGTTGCGTCAGCACTGGGTCAACCAGATACTGACTGAGGGAACGGTCGACGTCGCTCAGGCCGAGGGTGCGATGCGCTACCGCTTGAGCGGCTGGCACGTCGCAGTCGAAGCCTGGATCGAGGGCAACCACGACAGCGCGAACGTGGTGGGCTTCTTCGATCGAGCGACAGCACTGCTCAAACGGATCACGCACGTGCGCGGCGAGCACCTCAGCGTGCCCACGGACGGATTCCAGCTCCGTCTCTGGTTGCCGGTCACGCACGGGTTCTCCGTGAACGGCTCGGAGCTGGCACAGGCGCTGAGCGAGGCCGGCGTGCCCGTCAGGATGGCAATCGGCGCGGTGCGCCAGGGCGTGACCGGCTTCCGCTCCTCGGCTCGGACGGCGCAGAAGGTGAAGTCCATGGCCTTGTCCGCGAGGGCCCCCGCGCCGGCCGTTCTCACGCACGGGGAGGTGGCCCCCATCGCCCTCGTGATCGACGACCCGGACGAGGTGGAGCACTTCGTCTCCCAGACCCTGAAGGACCTGGCACTGCCGGACCTGCGCAGTGACGACCTGCGAGAGACACTGCTGACGTACCTTGAGGCCAACCGCAGCTACCACGTGGCAGCCAGCCGTCTGCACGTGCATCGCAACACGGTGCACTATCGCGTTCAGCAAGCCATGGATCAGGTAGGCATGGAGCTGAGCGCCGATACTCTGGCACTGCAGCTGGCACTGACGATCTGTCGGTGGCGGTCGAACGGTACTGGCCAGGTGTCGGAGCGCTGACGTTCCCCACCCGCGCATGCCGACACGGGTAGGGGTGTCACCCTTGTGTCCCACGTGGTTTGGGCGGAATCCACAGGTTGCGCCGTCAGGTCTGGGCTAGCCAGCCAAGGTCGACGTGGCGGCGATCACGTTCAATGCACCCATGAAGCTGCGCCGACACCACACTGCTCCTCCTCGGAGGGCCGGGGCCCGCAAGGTTCCTCGCGTCTCGTCCCCGCGACGGGTAGCCACGCTCGTTCCGCTGGCGATCATCTCGAGCGCGTGGACCGTGACCCTGGTGGTCTCCAGCTCGGCCAACCTGACGTCCGCAACCGGCGCCGACCCCGACGTCGAGGTCGGCACCCCGACAGTGCCCGGAGGTGCGACGGTGCCGTCCGAGGCGATCGAGGCGCCGGCGTCGGTCTCGGCGCCCGAGGAGGTCTCGCCGGGCTTCGAGGGCACCGAGGCCGAGATCGAGCAGATCGTCTCGACGTCCTCGACCAACGGGATCCCCGCCGCCGCTCTGTCGGCCTACCAACGCGCCGAGGCCGTCATCAACTCCGCCGACAAGGCCTGCAACCTGTCCTGGCAGCTCATCGCCGCCATCGGGCGCGTGGAGTCCGACCACGGCCGCTACGCCGGCAACGCGTTGAACGCCAAGGGCGTCGCGACCCCCGGGATCTACGGCATCGCGCTGAACGGGAAGAACAACACCGCCCTGATCCGCGACACCGACGCCGGCGCCTACGACAACGACACCACCTACGACCGCGCCGTGGGCCCGATGCAGTTCATCCCCTCGACCTGGTCGGTCGTCGGGGTCGACGCCGACTCCGACGGCGTGCGCAACCCCCAAGACATCGACGACGCCTCCCTGGCCACCGCGGTCTACCTCTGCTCCGGCACCGACGACCTCTCCACCCTGTCTGGCCAGCGGACCTCGGTCTACCGCTACAACCACTCCGACTCCTACGTCAACCTCGTCTTGTCGGTGGCCGACAACTACCTCCAAGGCGACTTCACCTCCGTGCCCAACGGCACCACCGCAGCCGGGTTCCTGACCCCGCTGCCCGGCTTCACCGCCAACGGACCCGCCGACACCGGCCCGAAGACCCAGCCCGCACCCGCCGCCGAGCAGGGCCCGGACACCGCGCCCCCGGCCACCACCGAGCCGGCCCCCGAACCGACCCCCGAGCCGCAGGCCCAGCCCGACACCACGAAGAACGACGGCCCCAAGATCAAGGGACCCAAGCTCCCCGACACCGGCGTGGGACCCCTCGACGACACCGTCGAGGTCGTCGAGGACACCGTCGACGAGGTCCTCACCCTCGCCCAGGCCATCGTCCAGTGCACCCTCGACGGCCTCATCGACAACCCGCTCTCAGCCACCGACAAGTTCGACCAGTGCATCGACGACTACCGGGATCTCTAGGGCGCGGCCCCGCGAGGGAAGGCGGATCAGCCGGTGACGCCGAGAACCTCGGCGACCTGCTGGTCGCCGTCGTTGAACTCCAGCGTCAGACCGGCCGTCGCCTGCGGCGCCGCCACCACGGCAGCGATGACATCGGCCACGGTCGCGCGTGACACCTG
>Ga0209094_1001821_pt1 | contig 11534 bp, 7 predicted proteins | sample COGITO_mtgs_1004_2_FD_184790 | JGI IMG/M metagenome (GOLD analysis project Ga0209094, IMG submission 184790) | Pelagic marine microbial communities from North Sea - COGITO_mtgs_100430 (SPAdes) (version 2) | ecosystem: Environmental > Aquatic > Marine > Epipelagic ...
ACCTCACGAATGGATCTGAAAATACCGGGTTAGGTTCTGGTGCGCAGACAAGTGGAGTTAATGCTCATAATCAAACAATTATTGGTTCTAATGCTGTTGGGCAAGCAGATAATTCGGTGGTTCTTGGTAATGAAAATGTAACCGCAATTTATATGGGACAAGATTCAGGTGCTATTGTGTATGCTGGAGGATTAAATATTGATGGAATGGCAATTACTTCTTCAGAGCTAAACTTATTAAGTGGGATCACAACTATAGGTTCAGGAATCGTATCTACAGTCACAGAAAATGACAATATTGGAGTTAGACTATCTACTTCTTCAACTGAAAATCACGGAAATATAGGATCCAATGCCGTTGATTTAAGTTTTTCAAATTCTTCAAGCGAAACAAAAGGAGCTACTGGAGATAATTCTTTTGCTTCAGGATTGAATACAACAGCAAGTGGAAATGTTTCTTCAGCTATTGGAATCAATACAATCGCTAGTGATTATAGTTCTTTTGCAATAGGTCAATACAACAATTCACTTTCATCAATTACTACAAACGGTAATGCAACAGCTTTTGATCTCAACAATACTGCCTTTGTCATTGGAAATGGAACTGCATCTAATTCAAAATCTGATGCTTTTAAAGTACTATTTAATGGAGATGCTACAATTGGTAAGGATTTAACAATAAAAGGAGATATACTCGTTTCTTCAGATGCAAGACTAAAAGCAAACATTGTATCGCTTGGTTCTACCTTAGCAAAGCTGCTACTTATAGATGGTAAGACCTACACCATGAAAAAAGATGGGAAACAAAAGATAGGGCTACTTGCGCAAGACATTAAAAATGTATTTCCAGAACTTGTTAGTGAAGATGATCATGAAATGCTAACAGTAAACTATCAAGGATTGATTCCTGTGCTTATTAATGCTTTGAAAGAGCAAGATGCTAAAATTTCAAGATTAGAGCAATTAACAAAAAAATTAATTGCGGATGAATAAAAAATTCAACACATTGTTTTTTAGTAATCGAAAAACATAATAATAATAAATTTAAAAAAACTATGAAAGCCCCCCTAACAATTTCAGCGATAACTATCGTATTTAGTATCAATGCACAACAATTAAAAAAATTAAACGATCTCTCCGATGTCCTTGTTGAGGCTACTTCTCTTTATGTGGGAAACAATCCTTCTTCAAGAGCTTATGGTGCAATCTCTAATGTTGCGATAGGACAGACAGCATTAAGTTTGATTACCACAGGAGATTTTAACACTGCCATAGGTCACGACGCTTTATTTTCTAACAATACAGGTGAAGTAAATACCGCAACTGGGTATCAGACTTTATATACGAACTCCAATGGGGAAAAAAATACTGCAACTGGGTATCAGACTTTATTTTCGAACACTACAGGGTATCAAAACACCGCATCTGGGTATCATTCTTTAAATTCAAACACTACAGGGTCTCATAACACCGCATACGGAGCTAATTCTTTACTCAGTAAAAATGATGGAGCTTATAATACCGCATATGGAGCTAATTCTTCAAATAATAACCAAACAGGTCAATTTAATACCACAATTGGGTATCAGGCTTTATCATCGAACACTACAGGGTCTGAAAACACCGCATTAGGTTCTAGTACGCAGACTAGTGGACTTAATTCTAAGAATCAAACAGTTATTGGATATAATGCTACAGGTAAAGAAGATAACTCGGTAGTTCTTGGAAATTCTGAGGTAACAGCTGTCTATATGGGAGATGATACAGGAGATGGTAATTCTTATGCTAAAGTATATGCAGGAGATGGAGATTTTTACGGACAATTAACAATTAGTGGCGATGTCTTTGTTAATTCAGATGCAAGACTAAAAGCAAACATCGTATCGCTTGGTTCTACGTTAGCAAAGCTGCTACTTGTAGATGGAAAGACCTACACCATGAAAAAAGATGGGAAACAAAAGATAGGGCTACTTGCGCAAGACATTAAAAACGTATTTCCAGAACTTGTTAGTGAAGATGATCACGAAATGTTAGCGGTAAACTATCAAGGACTGATTCCTATTCTTATTAATGCTTTGAAGGAGCAAGATGCTAAAATCTCAAGATTAGAGCAATTAACAAAACAATTAATAACGAATGAATAACCCTTTCAAATCAATTTATTTAGGAACCCCAGCTTTATAGATCTCCGCCTCAGAATTCGTTTGAATTTTATATGCTGTGTTGGGTTTGATAACAAAAGACTGTCCTTTTTCTATAAAAAAAGCATTTTTATTTTCTATCATAGTTGCCGAACCCTTCATAGCTATTAAAATTTCTATAGAATTAGACACAGAACGATGAGATGTAGAAGAATTCAACTCAATTTTACTCATTTCAAAATCTTTAGTAGTGGTTTTATACACAACCTCACCATTACTTTTATTTTGATTTCCATGTAAAATAGCAGGAATGGTCTCTTCAAATTTGGTGTTTCTTATAAGCTCTTCAACATCAATATGTTTACTCGTTAAGCCACCTCTGAGGACGTTGTCAGAATTTGCCATTAACTCCATATTTTTTCCTTCTAAATAGGCATGAGGCAAACCTGCATCTTGAAAAATAGCCTCTCCTTTTGATAATTTTAGGATATTAAAAAAAAAGATAGAGAATATTCCTTTATCTAAGTTTTGAACGTCTTTGTCTGCTAAAGATTTAGCTGCCCAATATGCTGGAGCAGATTTTTCTATTTCGTTCGCTGTAAATTTTGGATAAATTCTATCCATTAAGGGCCTAAGTATAATATTTACCTCCTCTTGCGAAAACTCCATCACTTTCTTATATAAACCTAAATATCCCTTTTCTAAAAAGGTCTTTAATAGAAAAGTTAACTCCTTTGTTTCTTGTAAGTTTTTGATCAGTTTCGATCTCTCTAAAAAGCCATGTAACAACCAAAAATCACTTAAGGCAACCATAATTTCTGGTTTGTGGTTTTGATCTTTATAATTTCTATGATTTGCGGTTAATGGAATCCCATTATTATTTTCAAGTTCATATCCTTTTTTGGCAGCTTCTTTAGTTGGATGAACTTGTATGGAAAGCATTTTATGAACATCAAGTACCTTAAAAAGGTAGGGTAATGTTCCAAAATTCGGCTCTGAATCCTTACTTAAATATTCATTTAAAAAGACATCTAAGGGAATGTTTTTTTGTTGAACCTTAACCAATGAAGGCGCTTTTAAATGAGCTCCTAACCAATATTCTGCATAGGTTATATTTGCAGGGTTCTTTTCAGAAATTAAATTTGGAATAAAACTTTTTCCACCCCAATCATAATGTTGAACCACCCCTTCTATTCGAAAAATATTATTATCTAAACTTCCCATGATTGCAAGCGTTCTTTAATTAAAAATAAAGATATTCCTTTTAAATGAAAAAATCACTAACGAATGAAAACTTTACGGCATAAAAAAACGCTCAAAATAAATTTTGAGCGTTTTAGTTAAATAAATATGCTTGTTATTACTGCTTGATAAATTTAGCAGTTCCAACAGCGTTATCAATACTATACTTAATTAAATACATTCCTGTAGCTAAATTAGAAACATCAATAGACTCGCTATTTTTGTTAATCTCTATGCTCATGACTTGTTTCCCTAGTATATTGTATATGGCTGCACTATTAATTGTTTTCGGTGCAGAAATAGTTAATCTACTTGAAGCAGGATTTGGATACATTGAAATATTTAGCAATGCATTGTCGGTTGTGCTTGCTGTCGCAGCTTCACCATAAGAAAGATCATCTATATAAGCTTTAACAGCTTCAAAATTATTTTCACCATTAAATTGTACAACTATTCTTGAAAAATTTGTAGCCGCACTTTGTGCTGAAAAATCAAACGTAAGTTCTTGCCAAACATCATATTCATAGGCAACAGAAACTGCCTGTTGTCCTTCCCATGGAGTATTAGATGAATGATCTTGTAATTTTAATGCCAATGTCTTTTCACTTACTACAGCAACATCAGGTGTAGGTACATAAACCTTTAAGGTAAATACATTCTTTGTACTTAAATCATACTTCACTGAAGTATCTGTACTCAAATCAAAATTGATGTTCGCATACTGTTGACCAGTATCACTGTATTCTAAAACAGTAGCAGAGGTATTGATTCCCGAAACAGATGGGTTTGCAAAAGCAATGTCCATTCCTGTATCTCCGTCAGCAGCCCAAGTAATGTTTCCATTTCCTTCAAAATCATCCATAGGATCTATAACTGCTACTGCAGCTTCACCATAAGAAAGATCATCTATATAAGCTTTAACAGCTTCAAAATTATTTTCACCATTAAATTGTACAACTATTCTTGAAAAATTTGTAGCCGCACTTTGTGCTGAAAAATCAAACGTAAGTTCTTGCCAAACATCATATTCATAGGCAACAGAAACTGCCTGTTGTCCTTCCCATGGAGTATTAGATGAATGATCTTGTAATTTTAATGCCAATGTCTTTTCACTTACTACAGCAACATCAGGTGTAGGTACATAAACCTTTAAGGTAAATACATTCTTTGTACTTAAATCATACTTCACTGAAGTATCTGTACTCAAATCAAAATTGATGTTCGCATACTGTTGACCAGTATCACTGTATTCTAAAACAGTAGCAGAGGTATTGATTCCCGAAACAGATGGGTTTGCAAAAGCAATGTCCATTCCTGTATCTCCGTCAGCAGCCCAAGTAATGTTTCCATTTCCTTCAAAATCATCCATAGGATCTATAACTGCTACTGCAGCTTCACCATAAGAAAGATCATCAATATATGCTTTTACATGTTCGTTGTTATTTTCACCGTTAAATTGTAAAACTAATCTACTCATGTCTGTATTACTAGCAATAGCAGAAAAATCAAACGTAAGTTCTTGCCAAACATCATAATCATAAGCTTGTTCAGAAACTACTTGACCTTGCCAAGAATTACCTCCCTTACTTCCATCTTGAAGCTTCAACCATAAAATCTTAGATTGAGTAACAGCTACCGAAGGAGTTGGAACATATACTTTTAATGTAAATACATTCTTTGTACTTAAATCATACTTCACTGAAGTATCTGTACTCAAATCAAATTGAATATTCGAATACGTACCTCCTTCATCAGAATATTCTAAAACTTTAGCAGAGGTATTAATGCCTCCTGATGCAGGATTATCGAAAGAAGCATTCATTACATTTGCGTCTGCTTTCCAAGTAATGTTTCCATTTCCTTCGAAATCATCCATAGGATCTGTTGATGTACTACTGTTTTTTACAACAGATAAATCATCCCAGTAAGTTATTGCACCTGAATACGTTCTTAATTCAAAATAAAACTTTGCTGCTCCAGCAGGTGCAGTAACAGTAGCCTCGTATTTAGACCACTCACCTCCATTATTAGGGAGATAGCTATTGTCTGGTCCTCTTAATGCACCATCTGTATCAGCATCAGTTACATTGGAGTTTGAATCGTCTTTCCAATAAGACCAAATTCTAGCATCAGTACCATCGTTCTCTACAACTTTATACCATATTGTTATAGTATAAGAGTCTCCAGGAGTAATCCCTTCAATAGTCTGTCCTAAATCTTTTGTCCCACCTGTGTGTTTTGCTGAAAAAGACCCTCCATGAATTTCTGTAGATTCTTTTTCAATATTCTCTACTTTTGTCCAGTCGGTGGGTGCTGTGTCTGAATCCCAATTTTCTAAACCTCCATTAACAAGCATTTCCTGCCCAAACGAAAACCCAGAAATGAGTATGATTAATAAAAAAGTTAAAATGTAATTTTTTTTCATATTGTTAAATATTTAAGATTAGTGAATCCCAAATATCAACAATTTTAACCATAAAGTGTGTAAAATTAACCTATACAAAAACCAAACAAATTATAAAATAGTTGTGTATTCGCTCAAAATAAAAAGACGACAAGCTTTTATCTTTATTGATACTTCAGCTTCTCATCCTTATCCCACAATCCCCAATAGGCACCAACATCTCCTTCTGCTCCAACTTTCCAAGATTCATCAAAGGATGAAAAATAGAATACATCAATATTGTCGTTCGCAGACCATACCTGCGTATTGATAAAATACTTCATTGCATTTGCTTCGGATGCATTTGCACCACCTTCGCTTCCTCCTTGATTTGGCCAGCCAGTCTCAGTAACAATGACTTTTTTACCTTGACTAACACTTTTTGCTTGATTGTACATTTTTTTCATGTGATGTATAGAATAGTCTATAGGGCATCCTTCCCAAAAAGGATAGCAATTTGACAAAATTACATCACAAGCTTCCACTAATTCCGGATATTTTGAGAACTTATAATAAGCGTCTACATAGCCAACTTGAACTTGCGGCAAAGCACTTTTAACTCTATTTAGATACCCGATTAATTGTTCGATTGATAATTCATCTCTATACAATACTTCATTACCAACTGCAGCAATATCGACAAGGCCTTGATTTCCTAGTTCAATTAAGGCTTCTATCTCTTTTTCATTTTTTTCTAAATCAGTCCCTAACCAAGCACCAACCATCGTTTTTATTCCATGTTTTTTGGCGAGTTTTGGGATATGCTCATTTCCCTCTATACATGAAAACGAACGAATCCATTTTGTGTAAGGTTTTAAAATTTTAATTCTCTTCTCTACTTGTTCTTCAGTAATAGTATCACCTGGCTCTTGCCCATCTTCATACATACTAAAACAAATTCCGTGTATACCTTTGTTCAAAGTATCTCTCCACATGTTTTTTAATTGATCAATTGAATACTCACTTAAATTGGAACCAGAAGTGTTGAATTCGGTCGTAACCTTTAAATTTTGATGGTGTTCTTTTCTAAAAGACATAATGCTATTTTGTAAACTAATTATTTAAAATATATTGTATTTCTAAATTTTTTGCAAAAATACAAATAACCTTTATAAAAATTTTTTTGTTCCGCTTAGTTTTTAATTTCTTTTCGTTCAGCTAATTGCGATCTTATTTCCAATGCGCGTTCTTCAGTAATAGTATAATTACGCATAATAAGCATTGCTAAAATAGTTCCTATCATTGGAAAAAAACAAAAGAAAGCATGCAGTGCGTCAACTGCAGCTTGCTGGTCTATTGTTGCAAGGTCTGAGTTAAAACCAACTACAGTAATGATTACACCACTTAATGCTCCAGCAATTCCATAACCTACTTTTACCATCCACCAATAGATCGCTCCAAAAATACCTTCTCTTCGCTTTCCTGTATTAAGTTCATCAACATCAATAACATCTGCGGTCATAGACATCATAATGGTAAATAAGCTTCCAATCCCAAAAGAAAAGAAAGGCAATGCAATAATATACATCCAAGGTTTGCCGGGAATAAACAGAAAATAAAGCATAATATATCCTACTAAAGAAATTGATTGAGATACCATAAATGCTTTTTTCTTCCCTAGCTTTTTTGACATCCAAGCTACTGCAGGGATAACAATAAAAGTAGTTCCTATTGCTCCTAAACATCCAAACATCGAAACCCATATTCCGCTAGCTCCAGCATCTCCATTAAATAATTTATATACAATTACAAAAAAAGTAAGTGCAGCTACTGTATTGAAAGCATTAAAAATTAAAAAAGTTGCCCCACATAATTTTCTGAATTCTTTAATCTTAAAGGCAGCTACAAAACTTTCGTATATTTTAACTAAACTATTTCCAATACTAGCTGAGTTTAGTGGCTCATAGTCTTCTTCAAGGGTTGAGTTACTTTTTATAAAAATTGCAGGTACCATAGCGCAAATAGCACAGGGTATCGCAACCCAAATTGCTAATTCTCTCACGGCAATATCTGCAGAGGGAAACCAATTTTCATCATACATAATAATCCAAAACAAAGGTGCAATTATCCATGCCCATTGACCAATAAATTGTGCTATTGCCATAATATTAGTACGCTCATGAAAATCATCACTCATTTCGTACCCCATGGCAACATAAGGAACGCTAAAAATAGTTAAGCCTAAATAAAATACTAGGGACCATAAAAAGAAATACCAAAAGTTATATTGAACTCCATCAACTTTATAAAGCTGCCACATAAAAATATAGGCAATACCCATAAGAATACCTCCTATTAGAACATATTGTCGACGTCTTCCCCATTTGGATTTTGTATTGTCTGAAATGAATCCCATAATTGGATCGGTTATAGCATCAAAAATTCTAGGGAAAAGAAATACTAAAGACCACATCCAGCCAGAGAACTCAAGATCTTCAACTAAAACTACCATAAAAATTCCTAAGATAGCTGGAAACATTTGATTGGCTAACATTCCAAAACCAAAAGCTATTTTTTGTCCCATAGGGACTTTACTTGTTCTTGACATAATTATTAAATAGTATTAATTAATATTGTTTGTATCGCTTGCGCGCTTATTGTAATGGTTGATTCTTTTTCTCCCAGTGATAATTTAAAACTTTTCTGAGTTGTTCCTTCATTGAAAACCACTACAGCTATTGAACCATCTGTATTCTCTGCGGCTGTCACTTTTAGTTCTATATCAGAATTTTCCAGACCAATAATGGTGGCATCTGGTCTTATATATTTACTAAAATGAGCCATGGTATAATACAATGGCGTAAAGTATACTTCGTCTTTTTTAGGATCTACAATTACAGGAGCGATACACCAGTTTTGAAACCAGTTTGGCCCTCCTTGTGTGTCTAAAACCATATTCCAATCTACCCATCCATCTACCCAATTATTTAGACAACCGATCATATCTCTTGCGTATCTATTTACGGGTGCATATTTAGGATGAAGGTGTTTATCTTTTTCTTGAGCCCAATGAAAACCCCAATCTGTAGCTTCTTTTCTCCAATACCAAGCATCGTCTTTCCAAACTGGAATTTGAGAATCTATACATGCTTCTGTTTGAATGAGATACTTCGATGGTGCCTTATAATGAGCATATTGTAATTCTTTAGCATACACCTCATAAGTACTTGCATACCAGTGTATTGCTGTGCCGTCAAAATAGTTAGAAGAGGCTTCAGTTAGATACATCGAATCTACCCATTCTTTTAAATCCTCTCGGTTTTGATCATAGCCTAAAATTTTCACTTGATGCGTGTCTTTTTCTAATCTCGGTCCCAAATGATGTTGTACAAAATTTGTCATTTCATCAGGAGAAAAATGCATACTTTCCCAATTACTATTGTTTCCTAAGGGTTCATTTTCAACTGTAAAACCCCAAATATCGATCCCCTCTTTCTTATAAGCGTTTATATATTTTGAAAAAAACAAGGCCCAAGTATCATAATATTTTGGCAGTAGTTTCCCTCCGACCCACGCATTATTATCTTTCATCCAGGGAGCAGCAGTCCAAGGGGATGCAATTATTTTGAAACCATCTTTAGAGACTTTCAAAGCGTCTTTAATCATTGGAATAAGATCTTCTTGATCCTCTTTTATTGTAAAATGCTCAAGATGAATATCATCTTCTACTGGCGAATACGAATATTGACCCAATGAAAAATCACACGAATTCATGTGCGTTCTTGTAAGAGAATAATTCGCACCCTTATCCGAAAAATAAGCTTGTATAATGGTATCTCTTTTACCTTTACTTAATCGATTTAACAAAGAAGCTGATGCTTCGGTAAATGACCCTCCAAAACCAGTAATTGTTTGAAATTTTTGTTGTGGAGCTAACTTAATAATTGAACTATTTTTTTCTGGAGTAAATCCAGATACTTTCGTTAATTTATTTCCACCTGCTGATGTTTCATATACATCCGCAACCAATTTATTATCTGTAGAATTACAACTTACGATCATGAATAAAAGAAAAGTTAAAAATAAAAGATTTGTATTCATAGGTTTAATATTATCTTGTATACTCTGTATTGGGAACTAAAATTTCTTCCATTAAAGACTCATACTCTCCATCATATGTTTTTGTTATTGGATGTCCATTTCGTGACAGCCCATTGAAAACTCCCTGGTCTACTAAATTCCAAATTGGAAATTTTGCGGCACCTTTTATGGTAAATAATCCAAAATGATTTTCTGAACCGTGAGAATTTTGAGCATCTTTCCATTGTTCATCAAAAGCCTCGAAATAAAAACAAGAAATCCCTTCTTGGTTCGTCCAATCTCTTAATTTATTATAATAAAGTCCTTGTTTATATTGGTCTGTGGCACGAGAACCATTTGCTCCATAAAAACCGTTAGATACGGTTGCCCAACCCGTTTCTCCAATATGAATTGTTTTACTACTATCAATACTTTTTACATATTCAGATACATCTTTGTATTGCTTTTTTGAAAATTCTAATGCACGTTCAATGGAGCGATCTATTTTTTGTTTATCTGACAAGTGAAGCTCATTATCTGGAACCTTCCAAAAACCCGGATTATAGTGAGAATTGTGATATGCATAGGTGTGCATGGAGACATAATCTACCGCTTTAATTAAATCTTCTAGATCCTGAACTCGATAACTTAAATCACCTCCTCCCCAGGAAGAAAAATCATCAGAACTTGTAATCCATACATCTTTGGATAATTCGCCTTTTTTCTTTAATTCTTGGAGGTAATTGACATATTTAAGAATCACATTTGGTTGAACGTAATAAGTTGTTGCCCATCGAACCATTGCTTCGTTACCAACGGCTATCACTTTTACAATCGAAGGATATTTGTTTGCTAATGCAACAGCTCTTTTAATTTCTTCTTCATTTTGAGCACTTTCGACATCATGATTTGGCTCTTTGTCTGTCCAAGCATGTAAACAATCCATCCAAGCCCCTAACATCACATACATTTCAAAACTGGGGTCTTCATTTTTAAGCTGGCTAATAGCCTCTAGTAAATTGGATGCATGAGGTAATTCTAGTTGCACATTATACGTTCTTAGAATGCGAATTCCCATCGCATATAAAATTTTTAAGTCTTCCTTTAATTGTGGAATTGTAGGCTGCATAGATCTTGATTTTTCTCGATAACCTCCATAAGAAATGGCTACATAATCTGGATTCCCTAAAATTTCAGCAGCTGTCATTTGCTCACTCGCTTGATTCTTCATTCTTGATTTTTTATTATGATGAGTATTACATGCCAAAACAACAGACGATCCAATAATTAGTGCCATCATTTTTAAATATAATTTCATGTTCAACTCATTTAAATATTATTTTTTATTATATGTTAAACCATATCCAAAAGGATATAATGGTTTTGTAGTTGTATCCCAAAAATTAGGTCCGTATTTTTGATCAAAATCACGAACAGATGTTGGCCAAGAATGGGGTAATTTCCCTGAAAAATTGAAATCCCCAAACAATACTTCTGCAATTCCCTGCCCTTCAGAGCCGGGGAGCCAAGCCGCAATAAAAGCATTTGACTGTTTTATTTGTTTTGTCACCACTAAAGGTCTTCCTGAAATTAAGACTACAATCGTTTTTACTCCTTGTTTTGAATAGGTATCTATATATTGTTGATGTTTTTTGGTTAAAATTAATTGTCTTGTATTAGATTCATGAC
>Ga0209094_1001847_pt1 | contig 11420 bp, 6 predicted proteins | sample COGITO_mtgs_1004_2_FD_184790 | JGI IMG/M metagenome (GOLD analysis project Ga0209094, IMG submission 184790) | Pelagic marine microbial communities from North Sea - COGITO_mtgs_100430 (SPAdes) (version 2) | ecosystem: Environmental > Aquatic > Marine > Epipelagic ...
ATTTTGTAAAAGCTACTTTACAACATTCTAAATAACGGAATACTGTTTGCACTATGTATAATAATTAATTATAATATTGATATTCCTGTAATAAGGAGGCATTTTACTACATTTGTCATCGCTTTTTAAAATATATAGAAAGCAAAAATGACAACTTGACATTTTAAAATATATGGAAGAAAAAAAATTTGATATTAATTCCTTTATCGGAATGATTCTTATAGGAGGTATTCTTTTTTGGTGGATGAGTTCTAACCAACCAGAAATTGATCAAAACGTAAAAACTACCTCAGAGCAAGTAACAAAAGCTTCAAAAAACGATGCTAACTCATCAACAGATGCTATTCCTGCTGTTGAAAGTGATTCTTTAAAACAAGCTAATTTACAAAACCAACTAGGTGCGTTTGCAAGCAGTGTTATTAATGGTAAGGAAGGAACAACTACTCTGGAAAATGAATTATTACTTCTAAAGATTAACAATAAAGGAGGGCAAATTACTGAAGCCGTTATTAAAGGTTATGAAACTCATGATTCGTTACCTCTACACATGATTAAAGATAATAATGCAAGCTTTAATATTAATTTTGGCACTACAGACAACAGAATTTTAAATACCAAAGACTTATTTTTTGAACCTACATTTTCTAATAATGGTTCTTCGCAAGTACTCTCAATGAAATTGAAGGTCTCAAACAATCAGTTTTTAGAATATAGGTATGAAATGACAGATGATTATATGGTAAACTTTGCTGTAAGATCACAAGGATTAAGTACAGTAATAAATTCTTCCAACACTATCAATTTAGATTGGTCTTTAAAAGGATATCGTCATGAGAAAAGTTTAAGTACAGAAAACACGATGTACTCATATTATTATTACAAATCTGAAGACGAGGTAGACTATTTAGCCAGTGAAGATAATGATGTGGTCAATGATGTAGATTGGGTTTCATATAAGCAACATTTTTTCTCTTCTATTTTAGTATCAGATACTCCATTTAACAATGCAGCTATTGCCTCACAAGATTTGGTTAAAGATGAAGCAATAGATAGTGTATTTACAAAAAAATATAGCTTAAAAACTCCATTAGAATTAACAAATGGAGAATTGAATTACAATATGAAGTGGTACTACGGACCATCTGATTATAAGAAGCTATCTAAATATGAAGGAACAAATCTTAACGAAACAGCTGATTTAGGTTGGGGTATTTTTGGGACAATTAACAGATGGATATTTATACCCATTTTTGGAATGCTTGAAGGTTTTATGGGTAATTACGGTTTAATCATCATTTTAATGACCATCGTAGTTAGAATTATTATGTCTCCACTTGTATACAAATCGTATGTATCAAGTGCAAAAATGAAAGTAATTCGTCCAGAATTAAATGCATTAAATGAAAAATACCCTGGTAAAGAAAATGCGATGAAACGCCAACAGGAAACAATGGCAGTTCAACGAAAAGCCGGAGTAAGTATGCTGTCTGGTTGTATTCCTGCTCTACTACAAATGCCTGTATTCTTTGCTTTATTTAAGTTTTTCCCCTCTAACATAGCATTAAGAGGTAAAAGTTTTTTGTGGGCGAATGATTTATCATCTTATGATACCGTTTTTAACTTACCATTTGAGATTCCTTTTTATGGAGATCACGTAAGTTTATTTCCTATACTAGCTTCTATTGCAATTTTCTTTTACATGAAAATGAATCAGAGTCAGCAAATGAATATGCAAGCTCCAACTCAGGAAGGAATGCCAGATATGGGTAAAATGATGAAGTATATGATTTACTTCTCTCCTATTATGATGTTATTCTTCTTTAATAACTATGCTAGTAGCTTAAGTTTATACTATTTTGTTTCTAATTTACTAACCATTACTATCATGTTAGTGATTAAAAACTATGTGATAGATGAAGCAAAAATTCATGCTCAAATTGAAGAAAACAAAAAACGTCCTGAAAAGAAAAAGAGTAAGTTTAGACAACGTTTAGACGACGCAATGAAACAAGCTCAAGAACAACAAACTAAGAAGAAGTAATACTTCTTTCTATATACCATAAACCCCGAAACTTTTCGGGGTTTATATTTTTAAATAGGTTTGATCATTTTTTAAAAGTTATTTTTTAAGACTTTGACGACTTTAATTTTCCATAATACATGATATATCCATAGCAAATCATTGTTAAAATAAAGGCGGTTTTAAACCCAAACCCGTCTATTAAACCTCCAAACGCAAAAGGAATAATAGCACCACCTACAATAGCCATACATAGCAAGCCTGATGCCTGTGCTTTTAATTCTCCCAAACCTTCCAAGGTAAGAGTGAATATTGTTGGAAACATAATGGAATTAAACAATCCTACGACCAAAATAGACCACATAGAAATCAGTCCTTGTGTATTTATTGAGATTGCAATCATTATAATTGCTAGCAAAGCAAAAATACTTAGCACTTTTCCTGGAGCAATTATTTTTGTTAAATAAGCACCAACAAAACGCCCAATCATAGCTCCTCCCCAATAGAATATAATAAAAATTCCAAGTAACGATTTTGGATCAGAATTTGAAAATGATTTATTAAAAGTACTGGCAATGGTATTGGCAATATTCATCATTAATTCGTTCTCAACTACAATTACAGCTAAATTCATATCATCAAAATAATTCACCAAAAAACTTCCAATAGCAACTTCTGCTCCTACATACACAAAAATACCAAGTGCTCCCATCAGCATTAACTTATTCCTTAACAAGGATAGATAGCCCCCTTTAGGACTCTCCTGCATTACTTTTGGTAATTTTATAAATGCAAAAACAACTGCCAATATTCCAATAAAAGTAGCTATGAATAGAAATGGTGTTTGAACTGTTGCTGCCTCTGCAGCATAATAATCTACTTTTTCTAAAGTAGATAGTGCATTAATTTCTTCTGAGGTTTTTACAGAGTCACTTAATAAAAATAAAGCTCCCACTACAGGTGCTATGGTAGTTCCTAGAGAATTAAAAGCTTGTGATAAATTTAATCTACTAGAGGCACCTTCCTCAGAACCTAATAAGGCTACATATGGATTGGCAGCTACTTGAAGTACTGTAATACCACCTGCAAGGGTAAAGTAACCCACCAAAAACACATTAAAGTTTCTGTATGCTGCTGCAGGATAAAAAAACAAACAGCCTGTAGCCATAACTACTAATCCTAAGACGATTCCTTTTCTATACCCAATCTTTGATAAGATAGCGCCTGCAGGAACAGAAACAACAAAGAAAGCAGTAAAAAATGCAAACTGGACCAATACTGTTTTAGCATAAGACATTTCAAAAACATCTTTTAATCTTGGTACTAAACTATCAACTAAAACAGTGATAAAACCCCATAGAAAAAACAAGGTAGTTAAAAAGATAAGTGCACTTTTGTATGATTTATTTGAAGACATAATTAAGCTTTATTATAATATGCTGATTTGTAATTTTTATTTTCTCCTTGTTTGTTAATCGTATAACTAAACCATTCATGGATACAGTAAGCTCCTGTTTCTCCTTGTTTGTTAATAGCAATAAAACCTACTTGAAAATCTTTATAACGATCCCCTGATTTCTTCACCACTCTTCTCACAGCTTCTTCACAAGCTTCTTGCGGTGTTTTTCCCTGACGCATCAGTTCAACAATTAAAAAACTACCTACTGTTTTTAGCACCTCTTCACCCATACCTGTAGCAGTGGCACCTCCTACTTCATTATCTATAAATAAACCTGAACCAATAATAGGTGAATCTCCTACTCTACCAGCCATTTTATAGGAAAGACCACTTGTGGTGCAAGCACCAGAAATATCTCCGTTTATATCTATTGCTAGCATTCCTATAGTGTCATGATTTTCTATATTAATAATAGGTTTATAATCTGAGGTTTTTTTCCATTTTTTCCATGCTTTTTTTGAGGATTCAGTTAATAAGTTCTCTTTTTTAAAACCTAGATCATACCCAAATTTTTCAGCACCTTCTCCAGCAAGAATTACATGAGGAGTTCCCTCCATAACTTTTCTGGCTAGAGAAATTACATGTGTAATGTTTTGAACACACATCACTGCACCATAATTTCCATCTTTATCCATAATGCAAGCATCTAAGGTCACATTTCCGTCTCGATCTGGCAATCCACCTTTACCAACAGATGAATTTTTTACATCCGCTTCTTCTATCATGCATCCTTGTTCTACCGCATCTAAAGAAGTTCCTCCATTATGCAAAACCTCCCATGCTTTGGCTGTTGCATTTGGTACATTCCACGTGGCGATTACTATGGGTTTTACACTAGTTGAATTGACAATTCTTCCAGAGTTGTTTTTTTCTTTGTCTGTATTGCATGCAACTACAGAAGCTGATGCTACAACCCCGATAGTAGACAACGATGCTTTTTGAAGGAAGTTTCTTCTTTTCATTTTTTACTATTTAATTTGAATTTCATCTACAAATATCCAGGCTTTTCCGTCAAAAGGGGCTCCTATATGCCATTTTGGGACATCACCATAATTTTTTGCCATAACTTTTATATACCTAGCTTTTGTTGATTTAGAAAAGTCAATGGTTTCAATTTTTATATCGTCTGTATTTGTAGGGGATTTAAATTTCCGATCTTTATAATTCTTGAAATTAACCCCATCTAAAGAAGTAACTATTTTTAAATCTTTAGGTAAAAATATCCAAGATCGCTGATCTCTTAAAAATGATATTTTTACATTATTTATTTGCTTTACTTTCCCTAAATCAACAATAGCATGGACATCTGTATCAGAATACCCTTGCCAAGTTCCTGTTCTAAAATCTTCTGTTCCTAAAATTCCATCAATAAGGGCATCATTTCCTCCAGCACTGTATTGATTTTCATATTCTGTATATAACTGAATTTTAAGGTTTGGGTCTTTTTTATAAAAATCAGTTGAGATAACAGCACTTTTTTTATTTCCATTTTGAGCATAAACAGAAAGGTTAATAAATTGGTCTACTGTAAAAGGTTCAGTATATTTTTTATAAACTCCTTCAAGACCTAATCTAAAAAATACATCAGCAGTTTTATCAGCACATGCTAATTCTACCAATGTACTACCCTTAAAAACAATATCTCCTTTTTTGATAAAAGGTGCAGGAATTATTTTATGATCTTTAATTTCTGTTGAAGGAATAAAATTATCACTTGTTCCCCAATTTGTAGGACGATCTGTCATTTCAAAAACTAAATTTCCACCATTTACAATATCGCTGTGGTTAAGATAAGAGAACGGATAAGCCTTGTTATTAAGCTGCACATTTTTGATGTATTTATTCTCAAAAGAGTTGTTTTTAGCTTCTACAGTAAATAACTTTCCATCTTCTAAATGAATGGTTGCTTTATCAAACAAAGGACTACCAATAATATATTGATTAGATCCTGGAGTAACAGGATAAAAACCTAAGGAAGAAAAAATATACCAAGCACTCATTTGACCACAATCTTCATTTCCAGAAATTCCATCTGGTGAGTTGGTGTATAATTCTGTTAAAATCTGACGTGTTTTTTCTTGGGTTTTATGGGGTTTGTTTACAAAATTATATAAGTAGGCCATATGATGGCTAGGTTCGTTACCATGAGCGTATTGTCCTATTAACCCCGTAATGTCTGCCTGCTCTCTACCAGAAGTTTTATCATTTGCAGTAAATAGGTTATCTAATTGTTTTTCTAATTGATCTTTTCCTCCTAATAAATTCATAAAACCAGTGATATCTTGAGGAACATAAAAACTATATTGCCAAGAATTGGCCTCTGTATAATTGAAGTTTACCTCATAAGGATCAAAGGGTGCAAACCACGTATTTCTGAATCTTCCTCTCATAAACTTAGTAGTTGGATCAAATACATTTATATAGTTTTGAGATCGCTCTAGAAAGGTTTTATAATCTTCTTGTTCACCCATAGCCTTGGCCATCTGAGCAATAGTCCAGTCATCATAGGCATACTCTAGTGTTTTGGAAACCGATTCTGACTCTTTCTCTACAGGGATAAAACCTAAATTCTTATAAGAATCTAAGCCAAGTTTGTCTCGTGTTGCAGAATGTTTCATAGCTTCTAAGACTTTGTCTGCATCATAATTTCGAATTCCTTTTAGATAGGCATCTGCAATAACAGGCACCGCATGATACCCTATCATACACCCCGTATAATTGGCAGCCAAATCCCAAATAGGCATAATACCTCCTTCATCAAATTTTGCTAAAAATGTATTTATGAAGTCATTAGTTCTCTCTTGTTCTATAATGGTATACAAAGGATGAGCTGCACGGTAGGTATCCCAAAGAGAAAAAACAGTATAGTACTTAAAATCATTGGTTTCGTGAATCTTTAAATCCATTCCTCGATATTTACCACCTACATCTTGATATAGGTTTGGAGCAAGCATGCTATGATACATTGCAGTGTAAAAATTAACTTTATTGGTTTGGTTATTGTCTTCAACTACTATTTTATGTAATTGACTTTCCCATTTTTGCTGTACTTCTCTTTTAACATCCTCAAAAGACTTTTTTCCAATTTCTTGTTCTAAATTTTGTTTCGCACCTATTTCATCTACTGCAGAAATACCAATTTTAACATAAACAGGTTCATTATTTGGATTTATAAACTCAAAACTTTCTTTAGTTGGTGACACCTCATAGAGTCTATCTGGATCTTTTATAGGATGAGAGAATTTTATATAATAAAAAAGAAATTGATTAGTTGCCCACGCTTTAGAATGTCTAAACCCTTTTACTTCCCTATCATTAACAATAGACATATTAAAATCATTCAATTGATCTCGATGCTCTAAATCTAAGATTAGTACTTGGTTTTTTGAAGAGGGGTAATCATATTTGTGAATACCACTTCTTTTAGAAACCGTTAATTCTACATCTATATTGGTATCTTCCAAGTGAACTTTATAATATCCCGGCTGTGCAACTTCATTTTTATGAGAAAATTTAGATTTATATCCTTTTTCACCATTAGCACCATTATTTAAAATAGCTTGATTTGTTGGCATTAATAAAATATCACCATAATCAGATACTCCAGTTCCACTAAGATGTGTGTGAGAAAAACCATAAATTTCATCATCAGAATAATGATATCCAGAACAACCGTCCCACCCGTCTAATCGAGTATCTGGACTTAATTGCATCATTCCAAATGGCATTGAGGCTCCAGGATAGGTATGACCATGACCTCCTGTACCAATAAAAGGATCTACATACTTGATTAAAGAATTTTCTTTATATTCAAGCTGATTATTACAAGCACCTAACATCAGAAAAAATACAAGAAAATATATTTTTTCTATTTTAACTTTTTTAATATTCATTTTTAATTCGAATTTGAGTTGAGTTTAATTCCTAAAAATCATAAGAAATTACTCCATAACTAATTAAATTAGACAAACAACTACTGAATTCAGCCAGAAGTTAGAAATATTAATAAATTAACAAAAATTGATGCGATTTAATTCTCATTCAAATAGATTGTTAACTTTACGAACACAATATACTAAATGAAAACACATCTTTATTTAAAGTTCTTAATAATTATATTATTAACAGGATGCCGTCCTGAAATAGACGAAATAATTAAACCTTCCATTATTCCTAAACCCTTATCTCAAAAAATTGGAAATGGATCCTTTATTTTTAATAATGACGTTGCAATTGTTTCTGAACCCAAACTTCAGGAAGTATCCAACTATTTCACTTTATACCTAAAAGATAATTACAATTTTGAGCTTTCAAATAATAATAGTACTAAAAAAATTACTTTTAAAATTGATGATTCTATCAACAATGATGAGGGTTATGAGTTAAACGTCTCTAAAAATGATATTACTATAAAATCTAAACATGCTAAAGGTGCATTTTATGCTGTTCAAAGTTTAATACAATTACTTCCCCTGCCATCAGATTTAAATTCATTTAAAATTCTTTGCTTACGAATAAAAGATCAACCGCAATTTACATATAGAGGAATGCATTTAGATGTGGGCCGACATTTTTTTTCTGTAGATTTTATAAAAAAATATATAGACTTAATGGCTAGGTTAAAGATGAATACTTTTCATTGGCATTTAACTGAAGATCAAGGCTGGCGGATAGAAATAAAAAAATATCCAAAACTTCAAGAAATAGCAGCCTTTAGAAAAGAAACCTTAATTGGTCACTACAATGACCAGCCCCATCAATTCGATGGCAAACCCTACGGAGGGTTTTATACACAAGAACAAATAAAAGAAGTGGTTGCTTATGCAAAAACAAGACAGGTTACCATTATACCAGAAATTGAAATGCCGGGGCATTCGCAAGCTGCCATTGCCGCCTACCCAGAATTAGGCTGTTCTGGAGAACAAGTGGAAGTAGCTACCAAATGGGGAGTTTTTGATGAAGTCTATTGTCCAAAAGAAAGTACTTTTAAGTTTCTAGAAGATGTTATAGACGAAGTTGTGGCATTATTCCCAGGTAAATACATTCATATTGGTGGTGATGAAGCTCCAAAAACCAATTGGAAAAATTGTGAGTATTGCCAAAAACTTATCAAAAAAGAAGGTTTAAAAGACGAACATGGCTTGCAAAGTTATTTTATTGCAAGGATGGAAAAATACATCAATTCTAAAGGCAAACAAATTATTGGTTGGGATGAAATTTTAGAGGGTGGTTTAGCTCCTAATGCTACCGTGATGTCTTGGCGAGGAACCAGCGGTGCAGTTCAAGCAGCAAAAGAAGGGCATGATGTTATTTTAACACCGGGTTCTCACTGTTATTTTGATCATTATCAATCTGAAAACGAAAATGAACCTCTAGCTATAGGTGGTTTTTTACCTTTAGAAAAAGTATATCATTTTAATCCTATACCTGAAGAACTATCAGAAGAGGAATCAAAGTATGTATTGGGTGCTCAAGGAAATGTTTGGACAGAATATATGCAAACTGAAAAACAGGTAGAATACATGGCTTATCCAAGAGCAGTAGCTTTAAGCGAAGTGCTCTGGTCTTCTCCTGAACAAAAAAATTATTCAGATTTCATACATAGATTAGAGCAGTATCAAAAAAGATTAGACCTATTAGAGGTAAACTATGCCAACCATATCTATTCAGTAAAAGGTGAATTAATAAATTCAAAAGGGAATTTAGCTTATCAATTAAGTACTACCTCCTCTTCTTATCCTATTTACTATAGTACTGATGAATCTTTTCCTTCAAAATTATATTCAACTCCAATTACCGTAGATACATCTATGCATATTAAAGCAGTCGTTTTAAATTCAAAAAAAACTCCATTCGGAACTGTATTTCAACAAAAAATTAATTTACACGAAGGAGTTGGGGCTACAATAGCAATTGATAAAGAACCACACCCAGCATACAATGCTGGCGGTAAAAATGCCTTAATCAATGGTATTTCTGGAAATAATAAACGTTATGGCGATACGGAATGGTTGGGTTTTTTGGGGGAAGATATTGTAATTACTATTGAGTTTGAAAAACCAACAAACATTAACAGTGTTGCTACTCGATTTTTTAATGGTAACGGACAATGGATTTATGCGCCCAAGGAAATTAATTTACAATTAAAATTAGAGGATGGTAGAGCTATTTCTACACTAAAAAAAATAGAAAATACTAAATCTTTACTAGTTGATTTCAAGCTAAATATCTCACAATTCTCAGAGGATAAAAATTTAAAAGCAACCGAATTAAAGATTACAATTCCTAGTTACGGAAATATACCAGAAGGAAAACAAGGTGCAGGCCACAAAGCATGGACTTTTATAGATGAAATAATTATTAACTAATATGATCTTAGAAATTTGTGCCAACTCCTATCAATCAGCTGTTAATGCAAACATTGCAGGAGCACATCGTATAGAATTGTGTTCAGAAATCTCTGTTGGTGGAACTACCCCTTCATATGGGTTGCTCAAGAAAGTAATGGCTGATATTGATATTCCTGTTCATGTCTTAATTAGACCTAGGAGTGGGAACTTTCATTACTCTGATGAAGAATTTGAGATCATGAAAGAAAATATCCGTCTATGTAAAAATCTGGGGTGTGCTGGGATAGTATCTGGGGTACTGCATGAAGACAACAGTATAGATATTAAAAGAACTAAAGAATTAATTGAACTCTCTAAACCCATGTCTTTTACTTTTCACAGAGCTTTTGATTTGGTTTCTAAACCAAAAGAAGCATTACTACAATTACTAAATTTAGGGGTAAATCGTCTATTAACTTCTGGGCAACGAGAAAAAGCTGAAGATGGCATAGACTTATTACTAGAGCTTCAAAAGATAGCAGAGGACAAACTCACCATACTTCCTGGTAGTGGCATAAATTCAGAGAATTGCATTCACTTTAAAAATAATGGTTTTACCGAAATTCATAGCTCTGCATCTAAGATCATTACTAGTAGAACCCATTCTTATTTTGGAAATACACCGCAAACAGTTTCTGATATAAATAGCATTAAAAATATCTTAGATAGTATAGCTTAGCCTATTTTTTTCGAAAGAATGTAGCTTCTAAAAAACCCAAACCATACCCCAAAAACTGCGTTAATGAAGTTATGATACTTAATAAGCTCACTATTGGATTATTATTATTACGAAAAGAAGCATCTAGAGCTATCAAAGAAAAGTACAAGCCATATACTAGTATGGGATTATAGATTCCAAAAATTAAAAGTAAAATTGATAAGTCTAAACCCAATATAAAAACACTTGGAAACCAATACGTGAGTTTAGCAGTTGTTGGATACATTTTATTAAGTTTGGGTCTTGCAGCACCAAATGCATAGGTTTGTTGAAAGAAACTTGAGATGGAATTCCTGCGCTTATGATATACAAAAGCTGTGTCTATTAACTGAGTTTCTAAACCATGATTCCACAAACGAAAGGTAAGGTCTATGTCTTCACCTGCGCGCAGGTCTGAAAATCCATTAGTAGTCTCAAACGCTTTTTTTGAAAGCCCCATATTAAAACTTCGAGGTTGAAATTTCCCAACACTATTTTTCTTTCCTCTAATACCTCCAGTAGTAAAAAAAGAGGTCATGGAATAATTAATGGCTTTTTGAAGCACAGAAAAATTAGGATGCGCTGCATCCGGGCCACCAAAAGCATCTGTATATTTATGTTCTAATTGCTTAGCAATAGTTGCTAGATAGTGTTTTGGTAGAATTACATCAGAATCTAGAATAATAAAATAGTTTCCTGTTGCTTTTTGCATACCAAAATTTCTACTTGGTCCAGGTCCTGTGTTTTCTTTCTCTAAATAGTGAATAGATAACTCAGATTTATATTTTTCTACAATTAAATCACTTTTTACAGAAGACCCATCTTCAATAATACAAACATCAAAAACCTCATCAT
>Ga0209094_1001855_pt1 | contig 11383 bp, 8 predicted proteins | sample COGITO_mtgs_1004_2_FD_184790 | JGI IMG/M metagenome (GOLD analysis project Ga0209094, IMG submission 184790) | Pelagic marine microbial communities from North Sea - COGITO_mtgs_100430 (SPAdes) (version 2) | ecosystem: Environmental > Aquatic > Marine > Epipelagic ...
GCTTTCCACTGGCGCTAGAGTGGCTGCAAAGGGCACCAATACTTGAGCGACTACAGAAAAGGCCCCGGTGATTGCCGTGCCGGCCAGCAGCATTGGCAGTGAGTGGGCATTGGCGCTGATCAGCAGCCCGAGCATGGCCAGCAGCATCATGATCACGATTAACCGTCGCCGCTCAATCAGGTCGCCCAGTGGCACCAAGAGAATCAGCCCCACCGCATAACTGGCCTGGGCGGTGGTGACAATGATGCCGGCTTTGGCGTAGCTCAAGCTGAGTTGATCTGAAATGGTGTGCAACAGTGGTTGGGCGTAATAGTTGCTGGCGACCACCAGGCCAGTGGTGGCCGCCATCAGCAGTACCAGAAGCGGGCTCAATGGCGATACGGTTGTGTTGTCTTGTGGCATGGTGAATCCTGGTATCGCAGGTTCTGGCGATAGAGTCTGGTAGAGTGCAAGAGCGAACCTGAAAAGACAGCTGATGCTAACTGGCCATAAAACAGTGATGCAGAGGAAAGAAGGTGGTGCCCCGGAGACGATTCGAACGTCCGACCTAGCGCTTAGGAGGCGCTTGCTCTATCCAACTGAGCTACCGGGGCTTAAAGAAATGACGATTGTAAGGATTTTGCTGCGCGGTGCCAGTTCCGGGGAGCAAGCGGCTATTTTATCGGCGCTTACTCGCCCTGCGGGCGCCGGCAAAGCGGCGGTATCCGCTTCGCGTTCGTTCGGCCAAAGCACGCTTTGGAAACCCCCGCACTCACCCAACTGAGCTACCGGGGCTTAAAGAGGTGACGATTGTAAGGATTTTGCTGCGCGGTGCCAGTTCCGGGGAGCAAGCGGCTATTTTATCGGCGCTTACTCGTCCTGCGGGCGCCGGCAAAGCGGCGGTATCCGCTTCGCGTTCGTTCGGCCAAAGCACGCTTTGGAAACCCCCGCACTCACCCAACTGAGCTACCGGGGCTTAAAGAAATGACGATTGTAAGGATTTTGCTTCGTGGTGCCCGGTGGTTAATGTTGCGGCGATTCTGGGGGTGGGAATGCTGTTGGAAGTGCCGCTTGTTGAATGAATAGACCCCGCAGATTCAGCTATTGTCAGAGGATGCCTCTGTTTCTATGGTAAAAACGCTGTCACAAAAACCATCCCTTCGCACTTGCTTGCAAGCTTTCACGTAACGTTTGCGACAAGCCTGCATCTAATTGATAGCATTAAGGAAATTGAAACAGGTGAAGTATGCAGGACACCCATGATTTATTGGTGCGCAGCAGCACCGATTTCCCGCCATTGCGCCGCCATGTCACGTCCGTGTTGCAGGTCAACTTGGGCTACTTGTGCAACCTGAGTTGTGTGCACTGCCATGTGAATGCTGGCCCCACGCGCACTGAGCTGATGGCCAAGGCCACCATCGACCTGATTCTTCAGGTGATCCGCAAGCGGGATATCAAGGTCATCGACCTTACCGGCGGCGCGCCGGAGATGAACCCGCATTTTCGTTACCTGGTGCGTGAATGCCATGCACTCGGTGTGGAGGTTATCGATCGCTGTAACCTCACCATCCTGCTCGAACCCGGCTATGAAGATTTGCCACAGTTTCTGGCCGATCACCACGTGCATGTGGTGGCCTCTTTGCCGTGTTATTCCGAAGAAAACGTGAATAAGCAACGCGGAAAAGGGGTGTTTCAGGGGAGCCTGGAGGCGATTCGCCGCCTTAACGAAAAAGGCTACGGAGAGAGTCGAGTGTTGGATCTTGTCTATAACCCCACCGGTGCCTCTCTGCCGCCTCCCCAGCAGGCCTTGGAAGCTGATTACAAGCGCGAACTGATGGAACATTTTGGTCTGCGTTTTAATCATCTGCTGACGATTACCAATATGCCCATTAGCCGTTTTGGCGCGGTGTTGTTGGCCCATAATCAGTTCAACGACTACATGCAGCTGCTGCGTGATAGCTATAACCGCGAAACCTTGCCAGCCTTGATGTGTCGCTCCATGGTTAGCGTGGATTATCAGGGGTATCTCTACGATTGTGATTTCAACCAGATGTTGGATATGCCGCAAGGTCATCATGAAGGCCATCAGCATTTGTCGAGCCTGCTGGATGAGGATATTGAAGGCGAGCCGATTTATGTGGCGGATCATTGCTTTGGCTGCACCGCCGGTGCCGGAAGCAGTTGCGGTGGCGCGCTGGGATGAGTCGGGTGAGCGTTATTGTCCCGGTACTCAATGAAGCCGATACCCTGGCCGAGTCACTGACGCAGGTGCGCGCTGCATTGCATGCAGGTGACGAACTGATTGTAGTGGACGGCGACAGTACTGATGATAGTGTTGGTATTGCCCGGCAGATTGCCGATACGGTGCTAACCAGTGAGCCGGGGCGCAGTGCCCAGATGAATGCGGGCGCGGTGTGTGCCACCGGCGTATGGCTGTGGTTCGTGCATGCGGATACCGTGCTCGACTCGCGTCACCGTGAGGCCTTGGATGAGGTGCCGTCTACAGGACAATGGGGCCGCTTCGATGTGCGTTTAAGCAACCCCCGTTTTCTGTTCCGTGTGATTGCTTCCATGATGAATTGGCGCTCGCGCCTCAGTGGCATCGCCACAGGCGACCAGGCGATGTTTGTCCGCCGGGAGGTTTTTCGGGAGCAGGGCGGGTTTCCCGCCCAGCCATTAATGGAGGATATTGCCCTGTCGCGCATGCTGCGTGCGCAATCCCGCCCGCTGTGCCTGCGCCCGCCGTTGATGACCAGTAGCCGACGGTGGGACGCCAACGGCCCTTGGCACACCATCTGGTTAATGTGGGTTTTGCGCTTTCGTTACTGGCGCGGCGCCAGCCCGGAAGCCCTGCATCGGGATTATTACCGGGGGGATGCCGGTTGACGGACACACCACTGCTGATCATTTTCGCCCGAGCCTTGCAGGCTGGGCAGGTAAAAACTCGGCTGATTCCGGGCTTTGGTGCCGAAGGCGCGATGCAGATTTATCAGCAGTTGCTGTGGCGTACCTTTTCTGCCGCGCAGGAGTTTCCTGGCGAGGTGCAGTTGTGGCTGGATAAGCCTGATGCGGCGTTGAAGGCTGAAGCAACAGTGCGTGGCTGGTCTTGTCATTTACAGTCGGATGGCGATCTAGGTGAACGGATGGCCAGGGCGCTCTCACATGGATTGGGTCACTTCTCTCGGGTTTTGCTGATAGGTAGTGATTGCTTGCTGCTAGGTCGCCCCTACTTCGAACAGGCACTGCATACACTCGCGCACGCGCCTGTAGTGTTTGGTGCCAGTGAAGATGGTGGCTATGTGCTTCTGGGTAGCAGTCAGGCATCGCTCTGGTCTGCCGCTCGATTTAGTGGTGTCCGTTTTGGCGGGCCTCATGCGTTGCAGGATAGTTGCGCCTGCTTCACTTCGGAACAGACTGCCGTATTGCCTGCGCTATGGGACGTGGATGAACCTGAAGATGTGGCACGGGCCCGTTCGTCTGGACTGTTACCGGCGTTCACTTTTTCCTGACTTGGCAGAGAGTAGAAAGGTTCTAGATTGAATAAATTCGTACCCTGTAACACATAACAGGGCTTCTCTACCTGCTATGGTAGCCACCGTAAAGGATGACGGAGCAGGTTGATGCACGATAGATCAGTCCTCGATGCCGAGGTTGTTTCCGAATTGCAGGATGTAATGGGCCAAGACTTCCAGATGCTGGTCGAATCTTTCCAGCGTGATGGTGAGAAACGCCTGGCCGCCATGTTTACGGCTCTGGAAGAAGAGGATAAAGAGGCTCTTCGCAGTCAGGCGCACAGTTTTAAAGGCAGCAGCAGCAACCTTGGTGCTATTGGTGTTGCGGATGTGTGTATGGCGCTGGAAACACGGGTGTCCAATGATGATCTAGCTAGTCTGCGTCCTCTGATTGAATCTCTAAAATGGCAATTTCAGCAGGCCTGTACGGCACTGCACGGCTGTCGAGCATAAGCCAAACGACAGATGTAGCTGAATTCTAGCCAAAAAAAACCCTCTTCCGAAATTGGGGGTGGAAGAGGGGGTTGTGAGCGCTATTACTAGCGCCTTGGGGGGATACTGGTTGGGCCAGTGATGCTGTGTAACACCACCTTTCCATGGGAAATAATGCTACCGAGAAGTGCTACAAGGTGCTGTAAAAAGCCGTGAGGAAATGTAAAGGCTTGAGCGGCTTTTGGCACCAGGATGTAGTCGGTTCGGCCTCGATCATGGGAATCAGGAAGAAGCTTTGTAAGAGATATCCTACAAATCTGTAGGATAAACTAGTGTTTTTTGTTCTATTCTAGGGTTAAAAGGTAGAGCTATTAGTGTTAAGTGTTTGTTTTTATTTGTTATTTTTTTGTTTGTGTGTTTTTTGCTCAGGTTTTTAATGTTTATTTAACCCACAGGGCAAAATGCGGTTGTTATAGTATTTGCGTGCTCAGGGAATTGGGCACAAGGATTTGCAAGGATTGCAGTACAAGGATGTTGCGGTGAGCGCAAAAGGGTCAGGATGACTCGACGCAAAAAGGGCGGCAGGATGCCGCCCTTTTATTTTGTCTGGAAAAAGTGATCCGTTTAGCGGACCAGCTTCTCCCGCTTGTTCGGCACACCGTCCCACTCTTCAGCGTCATCCGGCGCATCTTTCATTTCGGTAATGTTCGGCCACTTCTCTGCCAGATCCGCATTGATCTCCAAGAAGTCTTGCTGGTCGTCTGGCAGCTCATCTTCCGAGAAAATCGCGTTTACCGGGCACTCCGGCTCGCACAGTGCACAGTCGATACACTCGTCCGGGTGGATGACCAGAAAATTCTCGCCTTCGTAGAAACAATCTACCGGGCACACTTCCACACAATCGGTGTGTTTGCAGTTAATGCAGTTCTCACCTACTACGAACGTCATATCCTGTCCTCGCCAGGTGTCTTCAATGTGTACAGTGCCAGTGGCTGATTATAACAGCAACAGGCACGGTCTCGCTTGGGGTGGCGCTAGTCTAGCGATATGCCCTAAGGCAGGCAAACGGAGTGTTGATATAAGGTTATAGCCTAGGAGCCAATGGCTCCGCACGCCGGCAGCTCGCGTTCACTGGGCTTGCTCTGCAGCGCCCCTAAGAGGGCTCACGTCAGTTTTTTCAATGTGTATAGCGCTTCCAGGGCTTGCTTTGGTGTCAGCTCGTCCGGGTTTATATCGGTCAATGCCAGCTCGATCGCGCTGGGTTCGTTGAATAGTGAGGTCTGTGTTGGCGTGGTATGACTGCTGGCGGTAGTGGTCGAAGGTGCAAGCGGTTTGCCTTCTTCCAACTCTCGTAATTTCTCACCGGCCTTATGGATCACACTGGCCGGCACTCCCGCCAGTTGAGCCACCTGCAGACCATAACTGCGACTGGCCGGGCCTTCTTGTACCCGGTGCAGGAATACAATGCGATTATCGTGTTCGCTGGCGGTCAGGTGTGCATTGTAGATGCCCGGTAGTTGCTCTGGTAGTTGAGTCAACTCGAAGTAGTGAGTGGCGAACAGAGTAAATGACTTGAGATTGCGCGCTAGGTGCTCGGCGGCAGCCCAGGCCAGGCTCAGGCCATCAAAAGTGCTGGTGCCGCGGCCAATCTCGTCCATCAGTACTAGGCTTTGAGCGGTGGCGTTGTTGAGGATGTTGGCGGTTTCTGACATTTCCACCATAAAGGTGGAGCGGCCACCGGCCAAATCATCGGACGAGCCAATGCGGGTGAAGATCCGGTCCAGGCTACCGATGCGGGCACTGGCCGCCGGCACGCAGCTGCCAAGGTGCGCGAGCAGCGCGATCAGGGCGGTTTGACGCATGTAGGTAGATTTACCGCCCATGTTGGGGCCGGTAATGATTACCATACGGCGGGCATTGTCCAAGTGCAGACTGTTAGGAACGAACGCATCGTCCAGCACCTGTTCCACCACCGGGTGACGGCCATCCACAATTTCGATGATCGCTTCGTTATCTACTAACTGCGGGCGCACCCAGTTGAGTGCTTCGGCCCGTTCGGCCAGCGATGCCAGCACATCGAGCTCGGCCACGGCAGCAGCACTGCGCTGCAGGGCGTGCAGGTCGGCGGCCACTTTTTCCAGTAGTGCTTCGTAGAGGCGTTTCTCCAGCGCTAGAGCTTTGCTGGACGCGGACAGGGCCTTGTCCTCAAATTCTTTCAGCTCGGGAGTGATAAACCGTTCGGCATTTTTCAGTGTCTGACGGCGTTGATAATCTGCCGGCGCTTGATCGGACTCGCGTCGCGACAGCTCAATGTAATAGCCATGCACCCGGTTGTACTTCACGCGCAGGGTGGAAAGCTGGGTACGTTCGCGCTCGCGGGTTTCGATATCCACTAAAATCGCACCGGCGTTTTCGCTGATGGAACGCAGCTCATCGAGCTCTTCACTGTAACCGGGAGCAATGACGCCGCCGTCGCGTATCAGCATGGGCGGATTCTCGATCACCGCCGTGCCCAGCAATTCCACCTGGTTCGGTAACTGGCCGATGCGCTCAATCAATTCGTAAAAACAATCGGTGGCGGGTAGGGTGCCGATTAGAGGCGGCAGCGCTTTGAGGCTGGCGTGCAGGCGCGTCAGGTCGCGGGGGCGAGCAGAGCGTAACGCCACCCGGCCGAGAATGCGTTCCATGTCGCCGATGTCGTTAAGCACATCGCGGGTGGACTCAAAGCACCAGCCCTGACGCAGGGCGTCGATCTGATCCTGCCGCTGGGTGAGCGTGGTGCGGTTGCGCAATGGCTGGTGTACCCAGCGTTTAAGCAAGCGCGCCCCCATGGCAGTTTCGGTGCTGTCCAGCACCCAGGCCAAGGTGTGTTGCTCCTGGCCATCCAGGGTTTCGGTCAGCTCCAAGTTACGGCGGGTGGCCGCATCCATGGCGACCGCATCATCAAAGCTTTCTACTGTTAGGCCGGTGATATGTGGGAGTTCGCCGCGCTGGGTTTCCTTGGCATAGCCAAGCAGTGCGCCAGCGGCGGAAACCGCCACGGGAGACGGCTCACCAAAGCCGGCCAGATCCTGCACCTGGAACTGTTGGCACAGCTGGCGACGGGCAGCGTCTTCATCAAACTCCCAGCTCGGGCGTTTACGAGTACCCGGTCGATCGGTCCAGCGCCCCGGCAGACCATGTTCTTCACTGAGTAACAATTCTGCCGGGGACCAGCGCTCCAATAGGGCTTGTAATTGCTCGGCGCCTTCTACTTGAGTGACGACAAAGCGCCCGGCGGCCAAATCCAGGCTGGCGCAACCGTACTGATTGTTATGGTCGAAAACCGCGCACAATAAATTATCCCGACGCTCTTCCAGTAAGGCCTCATCGCTCACCGTACCGGGCGTGACGATGCGAACCACCTTGCGCTCCACCGGCCCCTTGGCCAGCGCCGGGTCACCGATCTGTTCGGCAATGGCCACGGATTCGCCCAGCTTCACCAGCCGCGCCAGATAGTTCTCCGCCGCGTGGTAGGGAATGCCGGCCATGGGAATCGGCTTGCCGGCACTTTGGCCGCGCTGGGTCAGGGTGATATCCAGCAGTCGCGCCGCTTTCTGCGCATCGCCAAAGAACAACTCATAGAAATCCCCCATGCGGTAGAACACCAGCTGGTCCGGGTGTTCGGCCTTGATGCCGAGGTATTGCTGCATCATAGGTGTGTGTGCGGATAAATCGTTGTGCGTCATATCTACGTTTCAGCCCGTTTTTTCCTGTTATTTCGCTATAAATTCAGGTGGTTAGCGAAACGTGTAATTTCCGGTAGTGTCCGTGCTTGTCCATGGTAATCCACCCCAATCCGCAAAATAAGTGTAGATTTTAGTGTAGGTTTTCGTGCCGGGCCGATTCCCCGGTGATATACTGCTCAAAACCTACACCAAATCCTTTGCAGGCCAGACGGAGCCTGCGATGCGGGGATTTGCTTGAAACCGTTAGTGTTGGTGGATCAAAGCGATGGAGCATAGCAAACAAGGCAGTAAGCAACTATCGGTCCGTGCCATTGAGGCAATGCGGCCAGGTGACAAGGTCAAAACGGATGGTGCTGAGAACGCGGGACTGCGGGTCAGCTGCGGCTCGTCGGGCCTGAAAACCTTCACTTATCGCTATCTAAGCCCGGAGACGGGAAAGCTGGTTCAGGTCAAGATCGGTAACTTCCCTGGGGTGAAGCTTGCCGAAGCTCGCCTTGAGCTTTCCAAAATGAAGGAGCTGAGGGCAAAAGGGATTTGCCCCAAAGCCGAACGGGACCGTCAGCTCCAGGCGGAGAAAGAAGCCAAGGCTGCACAGGCAGAGGCTGAAGCCGTTGCTGCCTATACGGTGACGGATCTGGTTGAGCAGTATCTGACGGAGGTGATCGAGGACCGTTCGGTGACTGATTCCAGAACAGGTGAGAAAAAGCGGGTTCCTGGTGCCAGAAAGCCAAAAGGGCAGTGGGAGGTCCGCAGAACCTTGTACAACGATGTCGTCCGGGTGCTCGGGGAGAGGCCGGCGGCGGAGGTGAAGCGCAAGGATGTGGTCGACCTGATCAAGGAGATCTTGGATCGAGGGGCCCGCGTTCAGGCGGGGAATGTACTCAGGGAGTTCGTCGCTGCCTATGAGTACGCCATTGGGCTTGAGCGCTTGCCAGACGACTTTCCGAACCCTGCATGGTTGGCTAAGGCTAGTCTGAAGACGGCCAGGATCCGTATGAGTCCCAACAAGGGCCGGCGGGTGCTCTCTGATAAAGAGTTGGCGGCTGTTCTGGCTTGGTTGCCAGGCTCGGGCTACTCCACCACTCAGAAGAATGTCATGCGGTTTACTCTTTGGACTGGTTGCCGGACAGGGGAGGTGTGTAACGCTGAGTGGAAGGATATCGACCTGGAGGCGGGTACTTGGCATTTGAGTGACTCAAAGAATGGAGCGGAGCGATACGTTCAGTTGCCAACACAGGCCATCGAATTTCTGAGCCAGTTGAAGCTGACTACGGATAAGTACCCTTTCCCGTCAACTCGCACCAGGAAGCCAATCCAGCAAAAGTCGCTAACCGAGACGAAATGGCACCTGAAGAACCCCGAAAAGCTCAAATCTGGTCGGAGTTACACGGCTGCTCAGCTCTGGCTAACGTCCATTCCTGACTGGTCCCCCCACGACCTGCGGCGCACAGTTAGGACAGGCCTGGCCCGAATGAGGTGCCCCAGCGAGGTGGCTGAAGCTGTCTTGGGGCACTCACGAAAGGGTATTGAGGGGACCTATGACCTGCACAGCTATGAGGCTGAGTGCCGGGTGTGGTTGCAGCGATGGGCTGACCATATTTCAGAGCTGAGTCTGCCGCGATGATGCTCGGTTGAGGGTGATGGAGGCTGTGTTGGTGGCCCCTTGCTGTTCTCTGGTCGTCTGGCGGTGATTAGCCTGGATGTTTCTGTGGGCTTGCTGCCCTGGTGGGGCTTAAGTCTCGGAGGTTGTTGCGGGGGTAAGGGCTTCTTCTGTCTCTCTGGTCAGAGCTTGAATGAGCTCCGACTTTCTTAACGAATGATTCGGGGCAGGGGGTTCTTCTGCAAAGCCCCAGGTCTCAATTCTCGCCTTCAGGTCGGCTATCCGGTCGATATGCTCGTTGATGATGTTGTCTCTTAAGCGCAAGGCGCTCTCCAGCGTCTTAATGTGCTTGTCTTGAAGGTGGTGGCTATTGCCTGGCGAAAAAATGGTCTGCTTGGTGATTTGAGCTTGTTTAAGCGTCTTGGTTTTCGCCCAGCGGATATCTTGATGTGCTTGCTCAACAAGATACTCGATGGCTTCAGCCACATTTGTCCCTGCCCCTAGTTCATTCTGTAGTTTGGCCAATTGACTGGCTGCTTTTTTGCTAATGAAAAAGTTGTAGTTCTTTCTTCCAAGGTTTTTCTCTTTTTCCCGAGAACGGTACCTGTTCAGTGCTGACTCAAATAGTCGGCGAAGCTCTCCTGTCACTCTTGCCTGACTATCAAGGTGCCTCAATTGCTCTATCACGGTTGTGCTCATTGGGTTGCCGCTGAGAAGACCTTTCTTTGCTAGGTAGCGGTGTGCCCAGCGGCATTCCTTTTGGTCAGAAGGATTGATACAGCCGAAGATTAGCAGTTCAGACACGGGGCAGGTTCCATTAAACTAGTTAAAACTAATTATAAACTAGTTTAATAAAGTGCCGCAATTTTGCTCACCGGACTTGGTGGAATATCCGTGGAAGAATATAATCGTCGTAATTATAGGGCTAAAATACGGGGATTTATTGTTTTGGAAAGAAGTGATATCTGCAGGGTGCTGCAAATTAGAGATGACCGGGTGTCGGCGGTGGACAAGTTTTTCCTTATATCCGTGTTGGGAGTATATAAGGACGCTGTTGTTAATGAAAGCGTAAAGAGGATCTCCGAACGCATCAAAATGAGCGATGCGTTTGTTACACGGTCGAGGGATGTTTGGGAGGAAATAGGAGTCGTGAAAATTGACTCAATGGGTCAGGTCAAACAAAAAGGAAGGAGGAAGAAGAGCTTCCGAATTTGTGTTGATGAGCTGGATCGGCTCAAGGCAGAGGGTACGACGAAGATCGTAAACGCCGGAGTAGTTCGAGGCATGTTCTGTAACGCTGCCAGGAGCGAGCGTGTCAGGATCAAGAATAGTGAAGGGAGCGAAGACCTCAATGTGAATTCGCTAGTACTCCTTGGGGTGTTGGTGATGCTTTCTGATCATACAGGGTATCTCTCTGGTCATGGAATAAAGGCAATCGGAGCGATGGCTGGTCTGAAGAGAGCGCAGTTCAGATATGCATTGGAGTCGTTGATTGCCATGGGGGTAGTTAGGAATTATCTACCTGGCTTTGCTGGTCATTATTTGTTCGGTAAGCGGGAAGGAGTTTATTGGCTAAATTTGGGCCATGAGACTTTTGGGGATAAGAAGCGGGGGAGTATCTATGTCCTTGATCCGAGCGTCCGGGGGATGTTCTCGCAGGTGGACCGGATCTATTCCTCCTTCCAGAGGATAAATGTCAGATATCTAAGGGGGGCAGAGAAAGATATAGCGGACAGAGCGTTGAGGCTGGCTGAGCAAGAAGCTCTGATAGGTCTGCCTGAGGGTGGTCACCGGTTCTTCCTAGATGGTGCCTCTCCATGGGCCCGGCAGCACCTCAAGTGTTTCTTGGCTGAACAAGCGTGTTTTGTTCTTGAGAGACACATTGGGCGTTGGCCTGAAACGAATGATGGTCTGGTGGAGCTCAAGGATCAGGAGTTGATTGAGCTCATCCATCAAGGGTTAGGCTCGGATGTATGGCTCGAAAAAATGGAGGAAAGTAGTGCGCCATTGGTAGCTGAATTTGCTGATTTTTTGGCTGGCTGGGTGATTTGGATCGCTGCGGATGCAATGAAAGCATGTCGTGAGTCGTTACAAAGCATAGGGTTGGAGTCCCTGCTATGCAACGGGGTGAA
>Ga0209094_1001872_pt1 | contig 11335 bp, 13 predicted proteins | sample COGITO_mtgs_1004_2_FD_184790 | JGI IMG/M metagenome (GOLD analysis project Ga0209094, IMG submission 184790) | Pelagic marine microbial communities from North Sea - COGITO_mtgs_100430 (SPAdes) (version 2) | ecosystem: Environmental > Aquatic > Marine > Epipelagic ...
TGAATACTGCTGGCTAACATCGCTGATCTCGGTCTTAAAAAACACCGCGTATTTTTTAAGATTGGCTATAGCTAAATCTTTAACTGAGTGATGGGTTTCTAAAATAATATTGTCCTGCTCGTCGCAGCTGGCGCTAAACAGGAAAATAATCCGTCCTTTGGGGGTGCAGTGGGCACCATTAATAGTTGCATCGCCCGTTAGGCTTTCCATGTCGCAAGTCACCTGACCCTGCAAAAACTTGCGGCTGTCGGGGCCGGTTAGTTGGATATAAGCTCGTGGGTCGGTTATTTCTTTATTCTGTTCGGTCATCGCCAATCCGTAGGTTTTGGTGACACTGTTGAATCACAGTGTAGGTTAATGAGTGATTGTCTCTTATAATGCGGCTTTAACACAATTAATGATTAGCTATGAATAAAAATCGTCTGCGCTGGGCCTGTCGCCGAGGTATGTTGGAACTGGATTTACTGCTTGAGCCCTTTGCTGAAGAGTTCTATGAAACCCTCGAAGAAAGTGATCAGCTGCGTTTTGAAGCACTGCTTGAATGTGAGGATCAGTCGCTGTTTTTATGGCTGATGAAGCGCGAGCCTGCAGATAACCCCGATTTGCAAAGGATAGTGCAGATTATTCATGAGTCACGTAGCAAAAACAGCTGAATTTAGGCTTTACCCCTCAAAATATTTTCTCTATGCCAAGCTGGGTCTGGCGGTTGCGGCTGGTTTGATTATAGCGGCCGCGCCAATTCTGCTCTGGGCTAAAGTTGTCGGGCTGTATATTGTGCTCGCGGTTGGTTATCGCTTTTATGCGGATTTTTGTCGGCAATCCCCAGAGCGGCTTTTTGTTGTGGATGATCAGCTGGAATGCTGGCGTTTGGTTTCTCAAACCAGCGGTGAAAATGAGCTGCGCTTGGAGCCCACTCAGTTTGTGACTGGATATTTAGTGGTGCTCTACTTAAGAGACTTGCAGGGTATCAGGCTCACTAGAGTAATTCCCAGAGACAGCCTGTCTGAGGAAGATCATCGGCTGTTGCGAAAGTTACTTATCTCAAGAAATTCTTATAGAAAGACCTCTTAAAAGACCTAGCTGCGATTAATAATCACATCCTGTCCGGCAAAATTAATCGGTACTAAAATAGTATCTTTGGCGATCGGTGCCAGCTCTGGATAGTCCAGAGTATAGTGCAGGCCACGGCTCTCTTTGCGCTGTAGAGCGCAGCGAATAATTAACTCGGCAACCGTTGCCAGATTACGCAGTTCAAGCAGATCGCGGCCCACGGTGTAATTGCTGTAATACTCTTGAATCTCTTTTTGGAGCAGCTTGATACGGTGCTCGGCACGCTGCAGGCGCTTATCGGTACGCACAATACCCACGTAATCCCACATAAAGCGGCGCAATTCATCCCAGTTGTGGGAGATAACCACATCTTCATCGGAATCGGCGACTTTCGATTCATCCCACTCTCTAACAAAGTCCGGTTCTGGGATCTTATCTTGCATCTGATTGATTTCATTAGCCGCTGCATGGGCGTAAACCAAACATTCGAGCAGCGAATTACTGGCCATGCGATTGGCGCCGTGCAGCCCTGTAAACGCACTCTCGCCAATAGCGTAGAGATTGAGCAGATCGGTCTGCCCCTTGGTATTTACAATAATACCGCCGCAGGTGTAATGGGCCGCGGGAACCACAGGAATTGAATCGGTGGTGATATCGATACCAAATTCTAGGCAGTGCTTGTAAACCGTGGGGAAGTGCTCAGTAATAAACTCAGCGGGTTTATGGCTGATATCCAAATACAGGCAGTCACTGCCCAGTCGTTTCATCTCATGGTCAATGGCCCGCGCCACTACATCTCTGGGTGCCAGCTCGGCATCCGGATGGAAGTTGTGCATAAACGCCGAACCGTCGGGAAGCTTTAGCAGCGCACCCTCACCACGCAGAGCCTCGGTAATCAAAAATGATTTGGCCTTGGGGTGATAGAGGCAGGTGGGGTGAAATTGATTAAATTCCAGATTGGCTACGCGACAGCCGCGTCGCCAAGCCATTGCAATACCGTCGCCACTGGCGCCGTCAGGATTGCTAGTATAAAGATAGGTTTTACTAGCGCCGCCGGTGGCCAGTACCACGCTCTTGGCTCTAAAAAGAGAGACAGCGCCGCTATTAATATCGAGGATATAAGAGCCGGTGCAGCGGATTTTTCGCGAGTCGCTGTCTGCCTGAGTAACAAGATCTACAGCGCAGTGATGTTCAAAGATATCAATATTTTTAGCCGCTATGGCTCGATCGACCAGTGTGCCGGTGATTTCTTTGCCGGTCGCGTCTGCCGTATGCAGAATACGGCGATGACTGTGGCCACCTTCCTGAGTCAGGTGATAGGTGGTCTGGTCCTCTTCACGGGTAAAATCAACACCCTTGTTGATCAACCATTGCACCGAGGCCGGGCCATTTTCTACCACAAAGCGCACCGCTTCTTCGTGACAGAGACCTGCGCCAGCCACCAGAGTGTCGGCAATATGCGCTTCAGAACTGTCGTTTTTATCGAATACTGCGGCGATCCCGCCCTGGGCCAGCCACGAGGCTCCACCCTGAAGTGAGGCTTTGCTGATCAGCGCGACGCGGAGGTTGGAATCCAGCTGTAATGCCACAGCTAAACCAGCGGCACCACTGCCTATAATCAGAACATCGTAGATATGGGTTTGTTTCATGGTTGGGTCACAATCGGTTGACGCGGCATGATAGTATAAGCTCAAATTACAAGCGAACTAAATCGCTTGCTGGTGGTCTGTCTTTGATTGCCGTTATTTATATTAAGTGTAAAAAGCAATAATAACCCGGAAATGTAGGATAAATGGACTCCTAAATGACAGAAAAAAAGACAGAACCCACTGACCAACAGCTCGTGGTCAGGGTGCAGAAAGGCGATAAACGCGCCTTTGATCTGCTCGTTCTCAAATACCAATACAAAGTACACGCCATAGTTGCGCGTTTTATTCGCGACAGTGATGAGGTGAGGGATGTAGTGCAGGAGGCTTTTATTAAAGCCTATCGGGCACTGCCCAAGTTTCGCGGCGATAGTCAGTTTTATACCTGGCTGTACAGAATTGCCGTGAATACCGCGAAAAATTACCTGGTTGCCCGCAGCAGAAGACCGCCATCCTCAGATGTAGATCTGGATGATGCGGAGTACTACTCTGGCAGCGAGCAACTTAAGGATACTGGTACCCCTGAAAATCAACTGTTTCGCGATCAGCTTGAAGAGGTGATCAATCAGGCGATTATCGAGTTGCCTGAAGATCTTCGAACTGCTGTGACACTGCGCGAATATGAAGGCTTGAGTTACGAGGATATTGCCTCGGTGATGAACTGCCCAGTGGGCACGATTCGATCACGGATTTTCCGTGGTAGAGAGTCAATTGATGTGCGAGTTCTAGAATTAATTGAAGGGCAGTGAACTAATGGTGAACCTTTTAAATAATCACCGGTCTTACCCACAGTATTTATGTAATGAACAGTTACTAATAAAGCACTATTTAAAGAAGATTATCTTAAACAATTTAGTGAAATTTAACTTTAGCGCTAGTTTTACACGAAGAGGTAAATGAATGAGCGATCACAAGGAACGCCTGGAGGAGTCACTCTCCGCACTTATGGATGGTGAAGCTACTGAAATGGAGACTCATCGCCTACTCAAAGCGGTTGCAGAAGACCCGAAGTTAAGAGGTCAGTGGACGCGCTATCATATGGCCTCGTCGACTATCAAAGGTGAGCCGGCGACAACCTCGATAGACTATTCAGCTGCTATTTCAGCGGCGATTGATCAGGAGCCTGCGCACCGCAGAAGCGCTATAACAGTATTTGCCGGCTCGGCAGGACGTTTTGCCATTGCCGCCTCGGTCGCACTGGTTGCCGTATTTGGTGTTCAGCAGCTCAACAGCCCCTTAGATACCGCTAGTCCAGTATCAGAGTTTGCCGGCGTAGAAACTCCGGTTGAAAATAGCGGTCCAGCGATTCAGTTTCCCTCAGGCTTCCAGCCGAGCATCAATGCTCGCACTGTCAGTGTCGGCGGGAACAATAAAAGCTCCCAGCGCGCCGTACCGGTGCTTGAGGTTAATCAGCAAGTTCAGCAACAGGTAAAGCAGCAGTATTCAGAGGCTGAAATGCGCGCCTACCTCAACAATATTATGTCCAAGCACTCCAGCCATGCAGCGTTAAACAGTAATCAGGGAATGATGCCATTCGCCCGCCTAAGCGAAACTGAGAGCAAAGCTGAGAACAAAACCGGAAGCGCAACTGTAAGCAAAAGTATCGGCGAGGCATCTTCCGATAAGGAATAACAGATCATAATGGTTGTATTCTCATCATTTAAAATAGCATTTAAAGCGCTTAAACAGGCGGCTCTGGTAGCCGCCGTTTTGCTGCATGGGCCGGTATTTTCTGCTCCGATGGAATCTGCTCATGATCTGATGGCGCGCATGGCCAAAGCCTCTCGAGAGCTTAGTTACAGCGGTGTTTTCACCTACGAATACCGCGGCAACCTGACTAGCGTAAAGCTGATGCATCAGGTTCGAGAGGGTAAAATCTACGAACGCCTGTTGCATATGGACGGGACCCAGCGCGATGTGGTTAGCCGCACTGACAGCGTTGACTGTGTCCGCACTGGCGATATGCTTTTGCGTGGCAATGCCTACAAAATCAACAATGAGAATTATTCGCGCTTAGAAGACTTCTACGAATTTCATATCAAGGGCGATGGGCGCATTGCCAATCGCCATGTGTCTATGGTGCACGTGCTGCCCAAAGATAAGTATCGCTATGGCTATGTGGTCGCAATCGACAAAGAGTCCGGTCTATTACTGCAGTCTATATTGATGAGCCATACCGGCAAGCCTCTTGAACGTTTCCAGTTTGTCGATGTGAATATTGGAGAATCATCGGCGGGTATTGATCTTCAACTCAAAGGTGACGAATTTGGAGCGGTTGACCAAGCTAATTGTATTCAGGTCAGTCGCAAAATAAATGCCCTTAAATCAATGTGGCACATGGATTGGCTGCCGCCGGGCTTTGTTTTAGCCTCTCATCAATCACCGGATGCCCAGGGTCAGGAAGCGATGATGTTCACCGATGGTCTGGCCGTGTTTTCGGTGTTTATTGATTCGGTGCAGGGCACTGTGCTGCCGCCGATTGACGCAAAGCTGGGCGCCACAGTCGCGGTGTTGACCAAAGCCGATATCAATGGCCACCAATATGCGATCTGTGTGGTCGGTGAAATTCCTCGCGGCACAGCCAGTCAAGTGGCCAGTGCTATTAGTTTAGCGCCCTAAGGGGCAGAGTATTTATGATTCTTGAAACAGGAACCGTTGTCGCTGTTGAGTCTGATGGGCTATGGGTTGAGACCATTCAGAAGTCTGCCTGCGAAGCCTGTGTGGCTGAAAAAGGCTGCGGTCAAAAATTTCTCTCCAAATTGGCGGGCAAGACAACCAGTATTCGGGTTTTGCTGAATAATCAACCACAACAAAAATTTTCTATCGGCCAGTCGGTGACCATAGGTATTCCCGAAGACGTTATTGTGTTGGCCTCTCTGCTGGTCTATCTGCTGCCAATCTTTGGGGCTGTGGCTGGCGCCGCTATTGTCGGTATCAATGGTGGGGGTGATTTACAGAGTATTTCTGGTGCTCTAACTGGATTGTTGTTGGGCGGTTGGCTGGTCAGACTCCATAGTCAAAAATCGCGCAATGATCTGCGTTACAACCCGATTTTAGTCGACCCTTCGGCTGACACTGATGCGGCGATTATTCAGGTTCGATGATCTGTATTAACTACGTCTGATTATGGTTTATCTATCATCTTCTGTTCGACTATTTTTAATAATGCCGATAACACTTTTATACCAAAGCGATTATTAATATTGGAGAAAATTCTGTGATTAAAAGATTTGCCGCCGCTACTTCGTTTGTTCTTATTCTATTTATATCTCTGTCTGCCAATGCCCAGTTACCAGATTTTACCGCCCTGATTGAAGAGACTTCACCGGCGGTGGTTAAAATTAATACGGTGCAGAAGACCCGAAAAAGTGCCGGGTCGCAAATACCCCCGGGGCAAATTCCGGAGATTTTCCGCGAACTATTTCAGCAGCGCGAGAGACAGCAGGCGCCGCGTCCAGCCTTTTCCATGGGCTCAGGTTTTGTGATTTCCGATGATGGCTATATTCTTACCAATCACCATGTGGTCGATGGGGCGGATGAAATAGTCATACGTTTTTCCGATCGACGAGAATTTACCGCCGAGATAGTCGGCAAAGATCGCCGTTCGGATCTGGCGCTGCTAAAAATTGAAGCCACTGGATTGCCAGTGCTTAAGTTCGCCGAGCCCGACAAGTTAAAAGTCGGTGCCTGGGTGTTGGCTATAGGCTCGCCATTTGGCCTCGACTACTCGGCCAGTGTTGGTATTGTCAGTGCCATAGGACGGAGTATTCCCACCGAAAAAGGCGAAAATTATGTGCCGTTTATTCAGACCGATGTAGCCATTAATCCGGGCAATTCAGGTGGCCCACTGTTTAATCTCAATGGTGAAGTGGTAGGTATCAACTCGCAGATTTACTCTCGCTCCGGCGGCTCCATCGGGCTCTCCTTTGCGATTCCTGCCAGTGTTGCAACGGGGGTAGTCGAGCAGCTCAAAGAAAATGGCGTGGTTCAGCGTGGCTGGCTGGGTGTGGTTATTCAGGATGTCGATAGAGACCTTGCCCGCTCACTGGATCTGGATAAGCCTCAGGGCGCGCTAATTAATGCGGTTGAGCCCGACAGTCCTGCAGATAAGGGCGGAATTAAACCCGGCGATGTTATTGTGCGCTTTAACCAGCAGATCATTGTCGATTCAGGAGATCTTCCCCATGTGGTTGGAATGCTCGCCCCAGGTAAAAAAGCGCCGGTTATGCTTTATCGCAAGGGCAAACTTAAAAAGCTCAGTGTTGAGATTGGCACTCTCAAGGGCGGCGAACAGACCGTTGCCGGCCGCGCTGATGGCAGTGATCGAATAGGCCTGCTTGTTGAATCCTTAAGTGAGCGGGAATTGAGGTCGTTGGGTATTCGCGGTGGGGTGGTGATCGAACAGGTTTCAGATGATTCCGCTGCCTCAGAATCGGGTTTACGCCGTGGTGATATTATTTTACAGCTCGGATACAGCCGCATTGACGATGTCGATGAATACAATCAGGTGGTCCGAGAGCTGCCCACTGATACACCGGTTTTAATTCGTTTTTACCGGCAGGGTCGGGCGATTTCTAGAACCATTATTATCAAGCCATAGCTTTTGGGCTTTATATAGGCGCTATTTGCACTCTTTATCAGCCGCGTGTTTTGCTTAATAAGGCGCGCGGTTGATAGCGAAAGAGGCGTAAATAGGCTAAACTCCGCTCGCATTTTTTAACGGTAGTGAAAACACCTTGTCCGATCTCAGCCACATCAGAAATTTTTCGATTATTGCCCATATTGACCATGGCAAATCCACCATCGCAGACCGCTTTATTCAGGTCTGTGGAGGCCTTGCTGAGCGTGAAATGGCCGCTCAGGTTCTCGACTCTATGGATATTGAGCGCGAGCGCGGTATTACGATTAAAGCCCAGAGCGTGACGCTGCCGTATACCGCTAAAGATGGTAAAACCTACCAGTTAAACTTTATTGATACCCCCGGTCATGTGGATTTCTCCTACGAAGTCTCCCGCTCGCTGGCCGCCTGTGAAGGCGCGCTGCTGATTGTCGATGCCGCGCAGGGCGTAGAAGCACAGTCCGTAGCCAACTGCTACACCGCGATTGCTCAGGGCCTGGAAGTTATTCCAGTATTGAACAAAATGGACTTACCTCAGGCCGAGCCGGAAAAGGTGATCGCTGAGATCGAAGATATTATCGGCATTGAAGCCACCGATGCTGTGCGCTGTAGTGCCAAATCTGGCGAGGGTATCAACGATATTCTCGAAGAGTTGGTTTTAAAGGTGCCACCACCTGTGGGTGATGTAGATGCACCACTACAGGCTTTAATTATTGATTCATGGTTCGACAACTACCTTGGCGTTGTTTCTCTGGTGCGTGTAATGCAAGGCACGCTGACCAGCAAAAGCAAAATTGTTGCTAAAACTATCGGCAAGCCCCATGTGGTCGACAGCGTTGGTGTGTTTACCCCCAAGCGCAAAGAGACCGGTGTATTGCGGGCTGGCGAAGTTGGCTTTATGGTCGCGGGCATTAAAGATATTTTAGGCGCACCGGTGGGTGACACTATCACCAACCTAAGCACCTCTGACGTTGATCCTCTTCCCGGCTTTCAACGGGTTAAACCGCAGGTTTATGCGGGTATGTTTCCGGTTGATTCCGATGATTTCGAAGACTTTCGTGAAGCTCTGGCCAAACTTGCGGTCAATGATGCATCGCTGTTTTTTGAGCCGGAAAGTTCCGATGCGCTGGGCTTTGGCTTCCGCTGTGGCTTCCTCGGGATGCTGCATATGGAGATTATTCAAGAGCGTCTCGAGCGTGAATACGATCTCAACCTGATTACCACCGCGCCTACCGTAGTCTTCGAAATTCTCAACACCTCCGGTGATCTGCTGCATATTTCCAATCCTTCGGCACTGCCGGATCCGGCCCATATTGAAGAGATGCGCGAGCCGATCTGTGAAGCCAATATCCTTGTCCCCAAAGACTATGTGGGCAATGTGATCGCTCTCTGTGTCGAAAAACGTGGCGTACAAAAAGATATGCAGTTTGTCGGCGGGCAGGTAGCGATCAGCTATGAGCTGCCGATGAGTGAAGTGGTGATGGATTTCTTTGATCGACTCAAATCTGTAAGTCGCGGTTTTGCCTCTCTGGACTACAGTTTTATACGTTTTCAGGCCTCCTCTCTGGTCAGGTTGGATGTATTGATTAACGGTGATCGTGTGGACGCTCTGGCCGCGATTATCCATCGCGATACCTCCCAGCAAAAAGGCCGGGTTCTGGCCGATAAAATGAAAGAGTTAATTCCCCGACAGATGTTTGATGTGGCTATTCAGGCGGCTATCGGTGGCAGTGTGGTTGCCCGAACTACAGTTAAGGCACTGCGCAAGAATGTAACCGCCAAATGTTATGGTGGCGATGTTACCCGTAAGAAGAAATTGTTAGAAAAGCAGAAAGCGGGTAAGAAACGCATGAAGCAGGTGGGTAGTGTTGAAATTCCTCAGGATGCGTTTTTAGCCGTGCTAAAAAGCTAAGAGCTAATAACAAAGAAAGTTTACAGTTGAGCGGCCAATAGGCCTCTAATCAAAAAGGAGAGTGATCCGAATGGATCTTAATTTCGAGCTTATATTGACGGTTATTTTTCTTATTTCAGCCTGTTTCTGGCTGCTTAATAAATTTGTGGTCAAGCAGGTCGAAGGGTCGATCGAATTTGCCGGGTCAATGGCCCCAGTGCTGGGTCTGGTGTTGGTGTTACGCTCTTTTGTTATCGAGCCCTTTCAGATTCCATCGTCGTCAATGGTGCCAACCCTAAAAGTCGGTGACTTTATTGTTGTTAACAAATGGACTTACGGAATACGTCTGCCGGTTATCCGCAATAAAATCATTGAACTCAATTCCCCTGAGCGCGGCGATGTGATGGTGTTTTTCCCGCCCCATGAAGAGCGCTACTTTATTAAACGAGTGGTTGGCCTGCCGGGCGACGAGATTCATGTTTTAAACGGTGTACTCTATGTCAATGGTGACAAAATGAGCCAGAAAGTTCTTGCCGACGAAGAAGCTGCACCGCGATCGGTGGTTATGACTGAAGATTTAACCGGTGTTGAGCACGCTATCCAAAAGCGCCTGCTGCCGACCCGTCTAAGTCAGAACTTCACCGCCGTAGTGCCTCAGGGACATTACTTTATGATGGGTGATAACCGCGATAATTCAAGCGATAGCCGCGTCTGGGGCCCTGTTCCAGAAGAGCGAATAGTGGGTAAGGCATTTGCCCGATGGATGTTCTGGAATGAGTTCCTCTCCCTGCCCAGCTTTGAACGAGCCGGCAAAATCCAGTAAGGTTGTCGGCAAACAACAGTTTTAAAATATCTCAAGGAAGCGGATATGAATATTAAAAGTCACAGCGGTATGACAACAACATCAGCGCTGTTCACAGTGTTTATTGTTGGATTTGCATTAACGATTATTTTTAAACTTGGCCCTCACTATCTGGATAACAGAATTATTCAGGGAGCCATTGATCAAGTGGGTCAGTCTGATATTAATGGCAAATCAGATTCACAGATACGTAGAAAGATCGCAGGTTTTTTTACCATTAACAATATTCGCGATATAGACACAAGAAAAGTAGTTATAGCTCGGGACGACAACGGAACCCGAATCAGTCTGGACTACGAAAAACGAATCGTAATGTTTGGCAACGTCGATGTAGTGCTTAGATTTAGCAATAAATACCAAGCGGTTGATACTATCGATAATTGAGAGTGCTGAACAAAATTATTAACTCGAGGATTATCCGTGGCGAATGCCCAGCAACTCCAGGACCGCTTGCAGTATCAGTTTAGCGACCAGACTCTTTTAACGCTGGCACTCTCTCACCGGAGCTGCGGGAGTAAAAATAACGAGCGACTCGAATTTCTCGGCGACGCAGTACTCGGACTCACCGTATCCAACTTTCTTTTTCAACGCTTTCCAGAAGCCCGTGAAGGCGACCTCAGTCGTATCCGTTCGCAGATCGTGCGTGCCGAATCCCTTGCCGATATCGCCAGATCACTTGAACTGGGTTCCGAGCTGCTGCTCGGCCAGGGAGAGATGAAAAGTGGTGGTCATCGCCGCGATTCAATCCTTGGCGATACAGTTGAAGCGCTTATAGGCGCGATCTATTTGGATAAGGGGTTACCGGCCGCTGAACAGGCTGTGGTTAACTGGTTTGCGGGTATGTTAAATGCCGTGACTCTTGATACACCGGTCAAAGACGCCAAGACGGGATTGCAGGAATGGCTGCAGGGCAGGGGCAAGCCATTGCCAGAATATGTAGTTTTAAAAACTCAGGGCGAAGATCATAGTCGCCTTTTCACTATCAGTTGCAAGATTGCCGATATCGAATCCGCCGCTGAAGCGACCGCCAGTAGCCGTCGCAAAGCCGAGCAGTTAGTTGCTGAACAATTATTAAAAAAGCTGGAGAACCGATAGTGACAGATGCCCCAACTAATGAATCCAAATGTGGCTATGTCGCCATAGTCGGCCGCCCCAATGTTGGCAAGTCGACACTGCTCAACCATATGCTCGGTCAAAAGCTCTGTATTACCTCGCGCAAGCCGCAGACCACCAGACACACATTATTAGGCATTAAGACTGAAGATAAC
>Ga0209094_1001880_pt1 | contig 11305 bp, 8 predicted proteins | sample COGITO_mtgs_1004_2_FD_184790 | JGI IMG/M metagenome (GOLD analysis project Ga0209094, IMG submission 184790) | Pelagic marine microbial communities from North Sea - COGITO_mtgs_100430 (SPAdes) (version 2) | ecosystem: Environmental > Aquatic > Marine > Epipelagic ...
GGAAAGAACTTTGAGGCCGAAGCGAATTTTGTCAACGACTTGATGCTGTTCGGCCGTTTCTTCGATGTACTTGCGGATGGAGGGACCGTCGGCAAGCATTTTTGTGTCTGTCCAAGGCCGAAAGTTATAGCCGAGAGTAAACATATCTGAGTCCGAACGAATGCCGGGGTAGCGAAATAGGTCCCATGTGCCGCCTACTCGCTTACGACGCTCGACAATTTCGTAGCGTAGATCAGGGCAGTCGCGGTTAAGATGGCAAGCTGCTCCCACGCCGGACAGGCCAGCACCTATTATTAGAACGTCTAGATGTCTGTGTTTCATGTTTTAACTCTCCGCTCAGTGGAGCGTATCTGTTGAAAGGGCGGATCAATCGATTGAAGGAAATCCATCACAGCCCCCGTAAAAATGCTATTGCGGTCACCGGCTACCATATGACCCGCTTGCTCAATCACCCGGTACTGGGCTTGGGGTACCAGGGCCAAAAGCTCTTGAGCACCTGTTTCGCTGAGTACATCACTGTGGTAACCACGAATCAGTAATATCGGCATGCTGAGGTGCCTCGCCGCACGATTGAGTCGGGCCCCGCCGAACATGCTTTCATCTGTTTCAGGAATCTCGGCATGATCAAGAAACGCTGGATCCCAGTGCCAGTGGAGACGACCGTTCACATCCTCACGCAGGTTTTTGCGGAGACCCTGTGAATTCGCGGGTGCTTTGCGCCCCGGGTTATAGGCAGCGACCGCGTCCCGCACCTGCTCCAGAGAGTCAAATCCGTCACGGTGGCGGCGCATGAATTCAATAATCCGGCGAACGCCGTTGCGTTCCAGCTTGGGAGCCACATCTACCAGTACAAGGCCACGGCAGTTCAGAGAAGCCTCTTCTCCAAGCGCGAGCATGGCAGTGAGCCCGCCCATTGATGCACCGACGATATACGGCGACGAGGGGAGCGACTGAATGATAGCGCGGAGGTCGGACACCAAGGCAGTGGCGCTGTAATCACCTTTTGGACACCACTGGCTTTGCCCATGACCTCGAGCGTCTATGATAGTGGCGCAGTACCCGGCCTTTGCCAGGACGGTTGCCGTGTGCGTCCATGCATGACGAGTCTGTCCGCCGCCATGTAGCAGTAGCACCTGCGGCGACTTTGGATCACCGAACCGGGTCGCACTAAGAGCCAAACCTCCGTTTCCTTGGAACTGTATGTCCCTGCCAGTCTCCGGGGTGGCACTTGAAGCACTCTGGTTACGCGTTGTGGGATTATCTTGATAATGCATTATTAAAGGCACTTGATTGTTTGGTCAAACAACCAAATGGTAACGTTTCATTCACAAAAAGGGAAGTGCTGCTTGAGTAAATTGTCGCAGGGGTGCAAATGTGGCTTAAAAAGCCCTTCATGAATTCTACAGTGACAAAAAGGTTCACCACGGATTAGATCGAGATAGGTAGGGGCGAACAATGCACCGAGTTACGCTGTTTTGTGCGGCCAAGCAACACAACCAAAACATTGCGGTCATGCCCGAGGCTACGTTTGCGTAGAATGGCCGGGAGGGTTTCTTTCCCTGTCATGACTCCCGCCTTTCTGCCTCTGGGTACCCGATTCCCCCGTTACACACCTATGTAGCGGTTGCTACCAAGCGTGTCCCTTGATTCATGATCTCGGTTGCGTCGTATTCGAGATCGGCATTCATTTGAGTGCTGAATCTGGCTTGAGGTGTGTGGCTAGCAGCTTTGGGCGGGTTGTCCGTCTAGCGTTGGCTCACAGAGCAATTACGCTAGCAAGCAGAAGGGCTGTGCCGATGTTGCCGCTCAAGTTGATTGCCTCTCTGCCAGGATTGCAGACCACAAGTCCATCGACAAGACCTGACGGGGCGCGATCTGGTGCCCCGGATCTTGGCTAGGCCCGCTATGTGATGATGGATAAATCTGCCTTGTTCAAGGAGATCGTTATACCAACATGGCAGTGAATGCCAAGAGTGGTAGGTGCTCTGGGTAAACGAAGGTCGCTTCTGAGCTGTGATTCGACGGTTCTTTGAGCGGGTGTGGCCACACTCCCGGCAAATTCAGGCGGTGGCAATGGACATGAGCTTGACCATGGATCTGAGGTCGAGGCTTGCTGCCCCAACGCCCGGGTGGCCTATGGGTTGTTCGATGCGATGGCCAAATTCGGCAGGAGAAATGATAGATCGCGTGCGGGGGGATCAAGGCAATGATTCACTTCGCCAAAAAATGGACACTGTACGCAAAGGGTATCGCCGCTAGTGCCACTCCGCGCTGAATACTTGAGCCGACTCTAGCAGGCTAGAGAGAATGAAGGTTTGGATTAAGGTCATCAAGAGAATGGCTTACGGTTTTCGTGATAACGAGTACTTCTTCATGAAGATCAAAGCCGCTTTTCCCGGAATTCCGCGATGAACCAAAAAAAAGCCCCCAATGAAGGGGGCATAAGAGTGCATAGCATTATGGGCAATGCTTTAGAGATTTTTAACTGGCAAGAAGGTGAATGTCAGGTCTACGCCTAGGGGCGGCACCTCCAGTTCCACACCAGCCAAACCTATGCCAAAAAGATCAATGTTGGCCGGTATGATGAGGGGGTCAGGATTGCGGACCTTTAGAATCAGGCGGCCATCGTCAACAAAACGTAACGGCCCTTCCAGGACGACCCCAGTGATCAGTTTGCTGCGGATATCATGTCCGAGCTCAATAATTAGCCGTGGTTCTAGTTCTGGTGCATCTACCATGAGATCAAACGTGGTGCTGAACCAGGGGCCATCAGGGGTTTGGGTGATATACCCCGTGATTGGTTTGTTGTTTTCGTATGCCAGGCGGAGCATCAAAGGGCCTGTGTCTAGTGGTATGGAGATTATTCCCAATGCCCTAGCCTGCAGAAACACGCTCGTGGTGGGGAGAATAGTGGGAAAGACTTTCGCAATCACGGCGCCGGTGACTTCATTTGACGTGCTCGGGTCACCGTCGATGAGACGACGGTTTACGATGGTATCTGGTTCATTCCTGCTTACCCCGGCTTGCAATGCACCTGCGCCCACGAAAGCAAACTTCTTTTCTGGACAATCGTCGCCTATGTCACAGCCAATGTTGGCATTGGTCACAACGCCAGAGAAGTCTTTGAGTTGAAGTTGCAGGTAATTGAATTCCGCAGTCGCTCCACCGTTTCCATCCGGCACCGCGCCTTGCTCGCTGTCATCGAGGCTGAGGTTCGCGTTTACATCTGCTACCGGAAGTGAGCGTAATGATACGCGGGTAATCTGATCCTCTTCCCCTGTTACCACAAAGTGATTGGTCAAGTTGGGGCCGCCTTCTCTCAGGCCAGGTGCGGTAGAGCTGGACTGAGACAGTTGGCGTGTTTGTATCGGGGCTCCATCGTTTGAACAAATGGCGTTGCCCCCACAATTTGGAGACCCGGCCTCAGAGTGAAGGGTATAGCGGTAAAGGTCACCAACTTGCCAAGGGCTTTCAGGATAAAACTCGGTCCGTTGTGCAAATACCTTAAGACGGCCGTTGACGAGCTCCCACGCATTATTGCCAGTGTTAAAACGCTCAACAACAAAGGTGTTCTCGTTGACAGTGGCTATGTCGATGCTGCGGCTGAAAATAGCTCGGAGGCTAAAGTCCTTGAAAAGGTTTGGTACTGGGTAAAGCGGGTCGCTACTTTTGCCGCCCACACATCGACCGTTTCGCCAGTCTTCGCGTGGTCCGGTTAGTACGGTATCGGTCATCGCACAGGGGTAGCCGGGGAAAACAGCGGAGACAAGAGGTGAACGTAACTCATTTACGTTGCCATTGGGAAGAATGAATTCCGGCAGGCGAATATCGAGTGTTCGATCTTGGTTAAGCGAATTGCCTTGAGTATCTCGAAGCAGGCTGGTCAGGGTTACCTGGATATCTTTGCCATGCTCAAGAATGTCTTCGCTTATCACCACCGTGGCGCCATCATGCCTCATCTCGAATGTTTGAACTACGCCATCGACCCTAACCTGAATGGCACCGTCAAGAAATACCGATGCAGGGTCCAGGGGTTTGTTGAAGTTCAAGATAATTGGATCGCCGGGACGAGCATTGGGCTGGAAGATGCCCGGTACCCAAGAGTGAAGTTGCAGAGGGCGTGCATCGGGAGTGGGTGTAGGTGCCTGGCGCTGGTCTTCGTAGGCCTCCATGCGGAATGAAAGTAAGCCCGATGCCTTTTCCAAGCCTAACACTTCGGGTTCGACTACGCTGACTGCATCCAGTACCAGTACCCCATCTTCAACAACGGCTAGCCCGGCTACCTGTACATTGAGCAGGTTCTGGCTGAGGGCTCCGTTCGGCGCCATTCCTTCTGCGCTCATTGCCGCGTCCATATTAAGCAGGGCATAACGAGGGACTGACGGTGAATCACTGAACGGATTGGGAATCAGGTAACCGTTGGCGTCACTGAGCAGTGTGATGGTAACTTCACCTGTCTCAAGGCCGGAGGGTATTTCGCCCAAAATATTGACATCGACGGGTGAGCCCCGCAGCACAGAACCGGCGGGCACTCGCAATGGCACAGCACCAGGAAAATCTGGTGCAAAGCCTAAATCGGCAGCAAGATCACCACTCAATGCCGTAAAGGACTCGTTGCCCAGCACAAAGGACTGGACGGGGACCTGGTTGATTGGGTTTCCGGTTAACAACGAGGTCAAATCAGGCTGCTCATCACCAAGGCTGCCTACCTTAAGAATGGATGTTGCGCGAGGAAGTGTCGAGACCGGAACAAATGTACGATTGTATTCTGGCAACTCAGCACCGGTTGTTTGGGCGCGCAGTCCAGTAATGGTCAATGTGTGTTCCACCGGTTCCAGATCCTGGGAGGGGTCGAGGCTCAGGTATCGGCCCTGCAAGAATAGGGAGGCAGGCACTAACTGGCCCAGGTTGTCACGCAGCTGGACGGTTCCGTTTTCGCCATAACTTGTGCTGGTAGGGTCAAGTGTCTGGTTGAATGCCATCCTGAAAGTGCTCATGTCGTTGGGGCGACTGGCATCGTCGTTCGATGCGAGCAATTGTGGTTGGTCCAAGGGGGGGGCCGAGAGTAAAGCGAAGGGGCCGACGCCCATGGCTTCCGCTGCGCCAGCTTGACTGCCGGCGGTCTGAAATTGCACGCGGGCCACAGAATTGCCATCAATAGCACCTAAACCATCGCCGCTGACAACCAGCTGATACGTCTCTGCAGGAAGCAGGGGGGACTGAGGATCGAGAATTAGCCCCTTGCCGTTGTCCGTCACCTGGTAGTCAACCGTGACCGTGCTGTCATCAATATCGCTGACCAACTGTAGCCGCGCATCAATGTCATCAATTACCGCTTGATCAAGCGCGGAAGAGAAGCGAAGGACCACGGGTGCGGTCGCCGGCACTTCAGTTTGGTCGGGATAAGGGTAGGAAAAAACTACTGTATCTGGTGTGTTCCATGAATTGGATACATCGCCCTGATCGTCACCGCAGCCAGAGAGCAGGCCTGCGGTGACCAGCGCCACGCTAATAAACAGTCTGGGGACTGTGAATGATTTTTTATTCATTGCTCTTCTCCAAGTATTAATCGCATGCCTGTTGTTAAAATTTTAGCGACAGGGAGGAAGAAAATACGTTTATTTCACCATCGGCTCGCACAGTCTCATTAGGAGCGGGGTTGCTGCTGGAGTTAATGGATGTCAGTTCAAAATCAGCTTCATCCAGCATCTGATACTGGTATGCGAAGGCAAGTTCTAGCGGCATATTCAATACGGGCGCGTTGGCTACACGATAGCTTGCACCTATGCCGAAAACTTTTTTATCGGTGTCCAAGTAATTAACATCTTGGGATCGATTGGACTTTAAGGGGGAGTCCTCCAGCGCTGCGCCGGCAAATAGTTTCATGGATTCTGACCACTGATAACTGACGCCAACACGGGGAATGGTGATGTCGTCAAATGTCAGATTGGCCTGATCTCGGATAGTATCACTGGCGAACTCGCGTTCAAGAGCAGACCATTTATGTTGCTCAATGCCGGCGGTCAGTTCGAATTTGCCTACCGGAAGCAGGAGCGCCGCGCCGAGAACCTCGGGTTGATAGGTGTCGATGGTGCTCAATGCCAGACTCAGCCCTGGTTCAGGTATAACCCCAGGCACGACTACGTTTGCATCGACGGACACCTCGTAGCTGCTTTCATCACGCCAAAATAGCGCAACTTCGAGTTTGTCCATGCCAAAAGGCATGCATTCACTGGAACCGCAAAACATTTCGCCAGACCGAATGTTGATACCTACTGCTGGGGATAATGAGGGGGACGCTTCAAGAGAGAGTTTTTCCGAGTCAGTGTTGCCACCAAGGTCGGAGATCGTTTCCAGTTCTGCTTTAGCTGACAAAGTCAGACGGGCAGAGGCCCCGATGTCCACGCCTCTTATGATATTGCTGACGGCACCACCAAACGCAAGATAAAGTGGTTGCGACTCGTAGCGCAGGAACTGCCCTTCTTCTGAGGTATTGGCCTGGTATGGCAAGAGGTTGGAGGTATATTCATCGGTACCCACGTTAAGCCCGAAATATATAGGTTTTTTTGTGCTGCTGAGGCCAGCTATGCGGCTTTTGAAGCCTATTAATAGTAGCTCAGAGCTGCTGTCGGAGAGGACGTCATTCTCGCGATCAGCAGGCGCTGGGCCTCCCAGTGACTCGGCGCGCAGTTCTTGGTCGCCATGTTGTGCAACGATACTCAGTTCGCCTTCCTCTGAACGAGCCATGGCTGCAGGGTTATAGTAAACCGACCAGCTGTTGGACGTAAAAGGGCTAAATGCGAGGGCTGAGCCCACATTCATCGGGCCAAGTCCGTAGTTGGAGGCTCCGTCGCCAGCACCAGCAATGGTTAAGCTAGGAGAGAGTAGTGCGGTGCCGCAAATAACAGAAATGAGAGGCAACCGTTTTGTTTTTGTTGAAGGCATCATGGGCTCCTTAGGGGGTGTCTTTTGTTGTTTGTTTTGTTTGGCTATACAACCAAACAAATTTGTCAGATTTCTTGTCTTGTGTCTATGCCTGCGCAGCGCCTGTCTTTGCCCTCCCTCATATGGATTATTGACAGATGACTAGAGTGTATGTGGAAGTGCCTAACAGTTACAGTGATAGCGGTCGATTAAATCGTGATTTCTCGACCGGACTAACGTACCCAGCGCCTCATGTCAGTGATGTGGCTTGAGGAATTGGCAAATTAGCGTAGTACAGTTTGCATTAGGATCGCCCCGAAGAATAACGTAGTTATTTTGCCGTGCCCAGTGGCACGCTAGGTTAGATGGGTGTTTTCCGTCAGGGCGCTTTTTGCGGGGGGTCAGGGCATGCGACTAACCTGTTTGCTTTCCACTGTACTGGAAGGGGTGGGACTCGGGTGATCGCCCAGTCGACTGAATCGGTAGTGGTTCATAGGCAAATGTTTGGCCCGCCACAGCATTTCTAAAGAGGTAGACGGGCGCAGCATCGGCGCGTCGCCGTGGTGGTCGAAGTAGTAACTGTTCGACAGTGCACAATTGTGGTTGAGAAACACCGTGTTCTGCTGGCGCTTCTGAATATTGCGGAAATAATCGTCATGCACTGACTGGCGAATTTCCACTTGGGTGGCGCCACGTCGGTTGGCTTCGCGGATGCAACGTGAGAGGTGGATGGCATTACCCTCGACCATCTTGAAATAAGAGGTCCCGATGAGAGCATAAGGCCCGAGCATGATGTAAAAGTTCGGGTAGCCTGGGATGGTCAGGCCTTCGTAGGCTTGGTAGCGATGGTCGTGCCAAAAATCGCCCAAATTAATGCTGTTGCCGCCGATTACGTCGAAAGAGGGGATGTTTCCTTTCTCAAAAGTTTTGTAACCGGTGGCCAGGATCAAGGTGTCGATGCGTCGTGAGCGACCATCACTGGTGGTAATGCCGGTGGAGGTGATGTGTTTAATCGGCGTAGTGACCAGCTCAACGTTGTCCCGGGCGAAGGTGCGGAAATATTCGTTGGAGAAAGTGGGCCTTTTACAGCCGAACCCGTATTTCGGTGTCAGTTTCTCCCACAGGTCCTTGCGGTTGGGCAGTTGTTTTCGCATGTTAGCGATGCCCGCTTTTTCGCACATGCGCACCAACCAAGGGGCTTGGCGGTAATAAATTGTCGAAAGCACCATCAGGGTTTCACTGGCGGTATCGGTGGCGCCGCGCAGGGTGCGTTGCAGGCCCGGTACGGTTCGGAACAGGCTTTTGAGCCAGCCGGGCAGGGTGTGATCCGGCTTTTTTAGGACCCAGATAGGGGTGCGCTGGTAGATATCGAGTTGGCGGGCCTTGACGGCAATTTCCGGAAGCAGTTGTACTGCGGTGGCTCCGGTGCCTATCACGGCAACCCGCTTGTCACTGAGATCCAGGTCGTCCGGCCAGCGGGCAGTGTGAATGACTTCGCCCTGGAACTTCTCTAGCCCCTCAATATCCGGCATTTTGGGTGAGATCAGCCCGCCGCAGGCGGAAACAATATGCCGCGCTCGAAGTTGTCGCCCATCCCCAAGCTCTAGCACCCAGAGATGGTTAGCAAGATCGAAACTGGCGCGGGTGACTTCGACGCCAAAGCGAATAAGGGGGTAGATGCCATACTTGCTTGTTACCTGCCGAGTGTACTGGTAAAGCTCGTTTCCCGGAGCGAATACTCGCGACCAATTTGCGTTCTGTTCGAACGAAAATGAGTAAGTGAAAGAGCTAATGTCGACAGCGATCCCCGGATAACGGTTATCGCGCCATGTTCCACCCACATCCTCACTGCGCTCAAGGATCAGAATGTCCTTGATGCCATCGGCACGTAGCTGGATGGCGGCACCAATGCCGGAAATGCCAGCGCCAATGATGATTACTTCATGATCGGGGCTAATGTTATAGCGAGGATTCTGGGTTGCAAAAGCAGCCATGTTCATGACGATATCTCCGGGGCTGTCGTGTTGCCCTCGTTTGCAGTGTGAAATGGCCCGTCGTGGGCTTCTGTGCTGGCAAGATATTTGCGAAGAAAACGGACGATTGTGGGAAGGTCCTGTTTTGCCTCCGGCAGCAGGAAGGTGAATACGGGCCAGACGTGTGGCATATCTTTGCGTTCCAGAAACTGCACAGGTACGCCGGCTTGTCGGGCGCAGTGAGCGGCTGCATAGGCATCGTCGCGCAGGCACTCTTCGCTGCTCACAGTGAAAAGCAGGGGCGGCAAGCCGGTAAAGTCTTGGGTGATTGGTGAGGCATATGGATGGGCGGGATCAGCGCCTGCCAAATAGACATCGGTTGCAACCTCAATCATGCAGTGAGAGAGCATGGCATCACTGTCGCTATTCGCCTGTCGGGACATCAAGTTGCCTCGGGCATCTGTTCCTGGGGAGATAGCCACGGCACAGGCCGGCATTCTCAGCTTGTGATCTCGGGCGCGTAGTAGCGTGACCAGAGTCAGGTTCCCCCCTGCTGAGTCTCCAGCAATGACTATAGGGCGGGGATCAGCCATTAGTTCACGATAAACATTAAAGGCATCATCCGTCGCTGCCGGGAACGGATGCTCTGGCGCGAGTCTGTAATCTGGAAGAAAAACCCGCGCGTTAAGCGTGCGGGCCAGATGGCCACAAAAGTTGTGATAGGTTTCAAGGCGGCCACCAATAAACGCGCCGCCATGCAGGTAGAGTATGGTTGTTTGTGGGTCGGAGGGGGTGAGCCAGTGGCCTGCGGTTCCGGCAACCTTGCCTCGCTGTAACCGTATTCCGCGTGGTAGTGGTGAGGGCGACAAAGGCGCGTTCATTACTCTGCGCAGGTGCTTTACCAGTTTGTCCGGGTCGCGTATATCGCGCTTGACCCCGGCACGAAGAAGCGACTTCATGAGGTGTGCGGGAATGGAGGCCATATTGAGTTCCTTGAATTTTTCTTTTCCATGAATGCGTTTAATCAGCCAGCATTCGGTAAGCTTCGCCAATGGCGCGGGCGTATAGTCTTGGCGTCAAGCGTTTCAGTCGCCAAGCAATGCGCCCGTCGATCTGTGGCAACATGTACAGATCTCCACGATCCAGGGCGTTGAGGGTCTGGCGAGCAACCTGGTCAGCGTTGGTCAGGGCAAAGCGGGTCATCGCTGAACTGGCAAAGTCACGTCGACGTTCAGGCAGGCGCCCATTCTCGACGATATTGGTCGGAACCACCGTTGGGCACAGGGCGGTGACCTGCACACCGGTTCCGGCCAGCTCGGAAGAAAGCGTTTCCGATAAGGCTAGCACGCCGGCCTTGGTGACATTGTAGGCAGTCATTTCCGGAGCAGATCCGAAGGCGGCCGCGGAGGCCACATTGATGATGCCACCGTAACCGAGGTCGCGCAGGGCCGGGGCAAAAAAATGGCAGCCATGAATGGCGCCCCAGAGATTGACGTTCATGCACCAGTGCCAGTCTTCAAGCGACACTTCACCGATCGGACCGCCGAGACCGACCCCGGCGTTGTTGATCAACAGTGTCACCGGCCTGCCGAGCAGGGACTCGGCATTTTCCGCCAGGGACTCCATCTGCTTTTGATCGCCCACGTCGCACTGTTGCGCGATGGCGTGGTTGCCGAGGGCCCGCAGGTTGCTGGCCACCTGCTCGGCACATTCTGCATTGATATCGACACACAGCACCGAGCCACCGCGGCGGGCCACTTCGTAGGCGAAACTGCGGCCGATGCCACTGCCGGCACCGGTGATGACTGCGGCCGCTTGGGTGGATGGGGGTAACGGTTTCTTTTTCATGCTTCTCCTCATGCGGGCTCAGCCTGTGGTGCAGAAAGTGTTTCCGGTACGTGCTTGGCGCGGTGATCTCGCAGTGCCTGATACGCCTTCTGGGCATCGCCGGTTTTTTCGTAGGCGCGCTTCCAGATACGAATCACATCACGGTTGTCATCGTCCCAAGGATGGAAGGTGGGTGAGAAGTAGGGTGTTACACCACCGAGGACCTTGGAGAGGATGCCGGGCCGCCAGAACAACACCTTGGTCATTTTTGCTGCTGAGCGCAGATTCAGAATCTGGCGATCTTTGTAGAGTAGATAGGTCTGGTTGCCAACCATGAGGGGAAAACCCAGGGCGATGGCTAGTAGCATGCCACTGGCGCGCAACCGGTAGCTGCGAAAGCCGCCGCCACTGGCATCGACGAACACGTCGTAGCTGACACTCTTGTGCTCGGTTTCTTCAACAAAGTGCCAATAGAGCATGGCGCGCAGTTCTGGGTGGGTCTCGTCAAAAAGTTCCGGATGCTCAAGGAGTACCGAGGAGATAATGGCAGTGAAATGCTCGAAAGCGGCAGCGATGGAACT
>Ga0209094_1001883_pt1 | contig 11301 bp, 9 predicted proteins | sample COGITO_mtgs_1004_2_FD_184790 | JGI IMG/M metagenome (GOLD analysis project Ga0209094, IMG submission 184790) | Pelagic marine microbial communities from North Sea - COGITO_mtgs_100430 (SPAdes) (version 2) | ecosystem: Environmental > Aquatic > Marine > Epipelagic ...
ATGTCGGAAACGCCGGATAATCAGGAGCTGATTGCACGTCTAAATAGCGAGACGGCAAAAATCAATTGGCATGAACTGCAAAAGCACTATGCTTTAGGTAATGTTCTGGCCGTTGCCGAGGGTGGCGATTTAATTCAGGTCGCTATAGCTTTGCATCAGGATAACAGCGCACAGATTCAACAGTGGCTTGACGAAAAAGTGGTACTGGAAGTCAGTGATCAACAGGCACTGGCCTGGTATGAATCCAACACCACAGTTTGGGCGCTGGTAATACCGCCATTTATTTTGGTACAGGCGGTCAGTCAATAGAACATCTAGTATAGGGAATTATATTTAGCAAAGGAGTTGCTGCATGCATTTACAACTTAATGAAGAACAACAATTTATCCAGGATACGGCGCGCCGTTTTTCCGCAGACGAACTGCTGCCCGTTGCAGAGCAGCTCGATCTTGGCGCGGGCCGCGAGCCGCTGTTGGGCAATCTTAAAAAGCTCGCCGAACTGGGATTTATGGGGCTCAATATCTCAGCCGACTACGGCGGTACTGAGGCGGGCTCTGTCGCCTTTAGTGTTGCCCTTACCGAGCTGGGCCGTGGCTGTGCCTCTACTGCAGTAACAGTATCTGTCACCAATATGGTTGCCGAGGTTATTCAGGCCTGTGGTTCCGACCAACAAAAACAACATTACTTGCCTAAAATCTGTGCCGGGGAATATTCCGCCGCGGGCTTTTGCCTGACAGAATCGACAGCGGGCTCTGATCCTGCGGGCATGAAATGTCGCGCCGTTAAAGAGGCCGATAGCTGGGTGCTTAATGGCACCAAGCTGTATATCACCAGCGCCGAATACGCTGGCCTGTTTGTGGTTTGGGCGGTCACCGATACTCAGGCACCCAAGGGCAAAGGCATCACCTGTTTTCTGGTGGAGGCTAATAACCCCGGTCTAACCATCGGCAAAGCCGAGCATAAAATGGGCCAAAAAGGCTCATCGACTAACGAAGTACTCTTTACCGATTGTCGGATTCCATTGGATGCAGTTCTAGGTGCCGAGAGTCAGGGCTTTAAAATTGCTGTAGGTGAGCTTGCCGGTGGGCGTATTGGTGTGGGCTCATTTGCTCTGGGAATTGGTCTGGCGGCAATGGATTACGCGCGACAATATATTACCGAGCGTCAGCAATTTGGTCAGGCACTCTCCAACTTTCAGGGGCTGCAGTGGATACTTGCAGACCGTTATACCGAGCTTGAGGCAGCGCGGCTGTTATTAATGCAGGCCGCCTCAAGAAAAGAACAGGGTTTAAGCTTTTCCAAAGAGGCCTCGATGGCCAAGGTATTTGCCAGTGAAAAAGCTAATGCAGCCTGTTACTCCGCACTGCAAATGCTCGGTGGCAATGGCTACAGTGCTGAATACCCACTGGAGCGCTGGTCGAGAGATGCGCGGATTACCAGCATCTATGAGGGCACCAGTGAGATTCAGCGAATTATTATTGCCCGTGAACTATTGTTAGAAATTGTATAGCTAGACATTGAATAGTTAGGAGTGAAAAGTGGATTTACACAATAAAGTTGCAGTTATAACCGGCGGTGCATCTGGCCTTGGTCGTGCAGCGGCACAGGCATTGGTGGGTGCTGGTGCGATGGTCGTTATCTTTGATATGAACGCCGAGGCGAGTGCACTGGCTGTCAGTGAGCTGGGTGCGGATAAGGCGCGTTTTATAAAGCTGGATGTTTCCAGTGGCACGGATGCGGAGGCTGCTTTCGCCAAGATTGTTGATGATCTCGGGCATGTGGATATCTGTGTTAACTGTGCCGGCATAGCCATAGGAGCAAAGACCATCAATCGCGAGGGCGAGCCCCATGACCTTGATCTCTATCGCAAGGTCATAGAGGTTAACCTGATTGGCAGTTTTAATATTTCCCGCTGTGCAGCGGCGGCTATGGCGCTCAACAACCCCGATGAAAAATCCGAAAGGGGAGTGATTGTGAATACTGCTTCTATAGCAGCCTATGATGGACAGATGGGCCAGTGTGCTTATGCATCGACCAAAGGCGGCATTGTCAGTATGACATTGCCTATGGCTCGGGATCTGGCCAGTCAGGGTATTCGTGTTAATTCGATTGCGCCCGGTGTAATGGCTACACCATTGATGTTGGGTATGCCGCAAAATGTGCAGGATGGAATTGTGGCGAATATTCCTTTTCCTAAGCGTATGGGTGAGCCCAGTGAATTTGGTCAGCTAGTGGTGCAGATTGCCGAGAACAGTTATCTAAATGGCGAGACTATTCGTCTGGATGGTGGCGTGAGGATGCAGCCACGCTGACAAAATTTAGTTTAGTAATCCGTCATCCTGAGCGAAGCCGAAGGACCCCGTCCAGCACCAAGAGATTCTTCACATACGTTCAGAATGACAGCTTAAATATTCAATAACCTCAGAACGACTACCCCGAAACACCACCAGCTCCTTCTTCTTATCCAGCTGATAACTGTACATAGGATCGTAGTACTCCTGAGTAAGCACAGTCAGCCAATGCCGGTGGCTGGCAAAGTTATCCTGATGTTGCACGGCAATCGCATTTTCCATGGAGGCCAAAAGTTCTTTAGTGCGTTGACCACCCAAACGCTTTTTCACCCGCAGTAAACTTTCGGTCAGATAGTTGGCAAATTCCTGTTCACCAGTATCACCATAAAACGCCATAGTCCTACTGTAGCGATCAATCACATACTCCTGCCACAGTCTTTCCAGACGCTCCTCAAAATCCATATCTATAACCACAAAGGAACTCTGTGCCATCAGATCGGAAAAATAATGGGGTAGATGGCGGGCACCGATATTGCGGCTTTCATCTTCCAAAATAACCGTTTTATCGGGGTGCTGGTTTTGTACTTTTAGCAGATCCAGAGCAATTTTATTTTCAAAATCGATTTGGGCCGGCTGGCAATCCAGAGGCCGACCAAAACTCGAACCCTTATGATTCGCTGCGCCTTCAAGATCAATACCCGTGGGTAAGTCTTTAATAATGTCAGTTTTTCCGGTGCCGGTCATACCAGACAAAATAATAAACTTATTATTCGGTCTGGTATTAGTCTGGCAATAATCGCTTAGATAGTTAAATAGAAAGCCACGCAGGGATTTATAGCCCCCCTCGACCTTGGGGCATTCAACCCCCGCTTCAGCCAACCATTCCTGACTCAGTTGCGAGCGCAGCCCTCCGCGAGCGCAGTACAAAACAGCATTCGGGTTGGCCGTTATAAAGTCCTGCCATGCTTGTATGCGTTGGTCTTTGACTTTACCTGTGACTAATTGATGTCCCAGTTGGATGGCCGCTTGCTGATCCTGTTCTTTGTAACAGATGCCCACCTCATGGCGCTCTTCATCGGCCATTAGTGGGAGGTTTGCGGCGAAGGGCAGTGCACCAGTGGCAAACTCAATCGGTGCACGCACGTCTATCATTGGTGTGTCGTCGAGCAGCAACTGACGGTAGTTATTAACCCGTGGCAGGCTCATGCCATAACCTTTATCTGCGGGCCATCGGTCGCGTTCATAAGCTCGCCAATCGGCAGGTGATAACAGCCGGCTTGTTTTAGTAATTGACTGACTTTATCGGCCTCTGCTGGCTCAACGGAAATTAATAAACCGCCGCTAGTTTGCGGGTCGCAGAGCAGGGTTTGGCTCTGTTGATCAGTGCCGTGGATATGTTGGTGAATACTTTCCCAGTTGCGTGTGCTGCCGCCGGGAACGCAGCCCTGATTGAGGTAATCAATCACTGCATTATCTAAAAGCGGTACGTCTTTCAGGTTAACGGTTGCCGCTACATCGCTGCCCTGGCATATCTCGAGTAGGTGGCCGAGTAGTCCAAAGCCGGTGACGTCGGTCATGCAGGTGACACCTTCTATTTTTGCCAGTTCAGCGCCAATGGTATTGAGTTTCATCATACTTTCGACGGCGAGGCGCGAGTGCTCGGGCTGCAATTTACACTGTTTTTCAGCAGTGGTAAGAATTCCCACACCAATTGGCTTGGTTAAAAATAACTGGTTGCCAGACTTGGCGGTGCTGTTTTGTTTAAGGTTTTTAAGTTCTACACGGCCGGTAACTGCAAGGCCAAAAATAGGTTCTGGTGAGTCAATCGAATGACCGCCAGCCAGATGAATGCCCGCATCGCGGCAGGCATAGCGACCGCCATCAATCACCTGTTGGGCAACTTCTGCAGGCAGGCTGTTAATAGGCCAACCCAAAATGGCTATCGCCATTATCGGGTCACCGCCCATGGCATAGATATCACTAATGGCATTGGTCGCCGCGACCCGGCCAAACTCAAAGGCATCGTCGACAATCGGCATAAAAAAGTCGGTAGTGCTGATCACCCCAGTCCCATCGCCCAAGTCGTAGACTGCGGCATCATCTTTGGTGTTATTGCCAACCAGCAGCCGTGAATCATCCGGAGCTACAAAGTCAGTCTTAAGGAAGGTCTCCAAAACGCTGGGGGCAATTTTGCAGCCGCAACCGGCGCCGTGACTGTATTGGGTAAGACGAAATTGCTCTTTGGACATAAGGTCTTTTATTAGCTAAAGATTGAATGTCCTAGAGTACTTGGTTTGGTGGCGCAGGTCATTTGTTTTGGTATTTGTGTCTGGAATCCGACCCATTATAAATGTGGCTACCTTTGGGAGTGATATCAAATTATCAGGCAAAGACAGTCGATAACAGGTTCTAGATTGGGTTTGTAGCAGGTAAGCATAATTAGCGCTCCCTAACTCCAACTTTAAAATCATCGTCTATACTCTTGACTAAGCCCTGACTATGGAGTTTTTTCCAGTTAAACTAGGCACAAACCATCTTTTACAGAGTCAAAGTTATTAGTACTTTGAAAGCAGTGGATGAAGGCATGACTGTAATATACGCAAATATAAATCCAGAAATCGTAGGTTGGGCGCGGCAACGCTCTCGCTTGAGTACATCTGGGTTAGCAAAAAGTTTAGGTATTCCCGAAGCAAAGTTAGTAAAATGGGAGAGCGGGGATAAATCTCCCACCCTTAGACAGGCTCGAAATATTGCGTCCAAAACACATATTCCACTGGGATATCTCTACTTAAATAAACCTCCCGAAGAGCATCTTGAACTCCCTGATCTCAGAACCCTAAATAACACTCAACTTAATCGCCCCAGCCCTGAATTACTTGAGCTTGTGATTCTAATGCATGAGCGAGTTAGCTGGTATGCAGATTATTTACGAGATCAAGGAATCACAACTAATCCTTGTGTCGGCAGGTGCGGCGACAAAGATTCTGTAATAGAAATCGTTAATGATATTCGTCAAACATTGAATATTCCTGAAAGTGGTCACAGAGGTAATCAAGAAAAGTATTTCAAACTTCTAATTAATCGAATCGAAAGTGCTGGAATACTTGTCATGAAGCAGGCGACGATTCATAACCATCGTCACTTATCTGTAGCTGAATTTCGAGGGTTTGCAATCAGCGATCCTATAGCACCTTTAATATTTGTAAATTCTGCTGATGTTCGATGTGCATGCTTATTCACCCTTATTCATGAGTTAGCACATATCTGGCTGGGTCAGAGTGGTATTTCTGATGCGAGTCCGGATACTCAAAAAGCTTTGGAAGTTAAGTGTAATGCGATAGCTGCAGAGTTCCTAGTTCCCGTAAATGAGTTTTTGCAAAGCTGGGAAGAGCTGGAAGACTGGAAGAAAAATATCAATAATTTAAAGCATCAATTTCATACTAGTAGGTGGGTTATTACTCGGCGAGCGCAATCTTTAGGGAAGATTACCCTTACCCAATATCGTCAATACACCGCACAACTAATTGAAGAATACCGCGGTCAGGACAAACCAACGGGCGGGAACTACTATGTGACTAAAAATAGTCAAATAAGTAGGCCTTTTTCTGAAGCTATGTTATCCGAAGCATTAAGTGGAAAGGTACTTCTGCGTGAGGCAGGCCAGTTACTTGATATGAGTCCGCCGAGCATAATTAACTATGCCAAAAAGCTGGGTGTTTAAGGATAAAACCTAGTAAAAAATATTACCAAGGAATGGAAAATATGTATTTGCTAGATGCGAACACCTACATTCAGGCTAAAAACTTTTATTATCAACTTGGCTTTTGCCCCGCTTATTGGAACTTTTTAGATCAACAGTTTGAAACGGGAATGCTGGCAAGTATTAAAAATGTCTATGATGAATTAAGCGACACTGGAGACGATCTGGCTGAGTGGGTAAAGGATCGAAAAGAGCATTTTCATCCAATCACATCTCAGAAGGTTCAGGAACAGTACATAGTAATTGTTAATCATATTGAAGCGTTGCCCAATAAGAGTCGAGCCAGTGTTAATGCATTCTTAGATAGCGCGGATCCATGGCTAATAGCAACAGCCGCTCTAACTGGTGAGATAGTTGTCACTCAGGAAAAACTTGTCGCATCCAATAGTCACAAAATTAAAATTCCCAACATCTGCAAAGATTTTAATGTTCAGTGTATTAATACCTTTAATATGCTTAAAGACCTGGATGCAAAGTTTGTACTGCCATAAACGATGTTAAGATAGCTGCCACAGCTTGCTTTGCTCTCGTACCAACTGAGGGACTCTTCAGTTCTTCGTAAGCCCTTGGGAAAATATCAAAGATTTTGCTTGCAGTATTCTCTCGGCGTTAACCCCGTCCAATGTTTAAACGCCCGTGTAAACGATCGCGATTCAGTAAAACCGACAATCTCCGCCACCCGTTCGACTGTTAGACCTTCATTGACCAGCTTATTAATCGCCACTTCTCGTCTCAAATTATCTTTGATCTTCTGATAGCTAGTGGCACTCTCTACAAGTCTTCTATGCAGGGTCTGCGAGCTAATACCCAGTTCGGCAGCAAGCTGGTGGATGGGCATAAATACCAGATGATCCGGATGACGCTGGCTGATAATACGCTCGATCTGGGCTTCCAATGTGTTGTCAAAACCGGGAATGGTCATAATATCTGCCGGAGCATTTTGGACAAACTGTGCCAGTTCCTGATCGGTTCGAACCAGAGGTTTGTCCAGGTAATGTTCATCAAAGATTAAACGGTTGGCACTGCTATTAAAGTGCAGCTGGGCGGGGAACATAATCTGCAGTTCGCTTCTATGGGTCGGGGCACTAAAGCTGAAATGCGTTTCCTTTAATCGAATAGGCTGACCTATATACCAGCTGGGAAAACGGTGCCAGATTACCAGCCAGAACTCGGTCATAAAGTTTTCTGGATCCAGTTGGGGGTTGGTCATCTCAAAACTAAGCACCGCATTGCCCTTGCTGCGTTCCAGACGCATGGGGATATCGTTGCTAATTAGATTGTAAAAACTGACCGCTTTTTCGAGTAGTTCACCGAGATTGGTGCAGCGGCTCACCAGCTCTGTCATGGTAGCGAATATGCCGACCTTACAGTTGCTCTGGGTAAAGCCCATAAACTCGTCATCGAGGGTTTCCTGAACCGTCTTAAACAGCCGCGCTACTTGATCTGTATGCACACGCTGACTATGTTTATTTAAAACCGCAGGATTGATACCGGCACGTTCTAAGGCAGGCTGCTGTGAGAGGTCTCTCTCTCTTAGACCGTGCATACAGCTAATCACATGATGCTGGCAAATTGTTGCCATTTTGACTCTCTATAATTGGATATAAATTGTGAGTTATAAGTCAATTTAACTCATATAGGCGAGTTAAATCTAGATAAAATGGCAATAAATGTGATTTTAGCTGTTACAAATAGACCTACTAATAAGTCTGTTGCTACTGCATAGTTTGTCAATCGAGCAAAAAGTCGGAGAAGTAAATGGCAAATAAGGAAAAGCCAATCATTGCTGATTGGCAGCAGCTTGCCGAAAAAGAGCGCAAAGGTCGCTCTGTAGATGAGCTGTTGTGGCAAACCCCGGAGGGTATTAAGGTAAAGCCACTGTATACCGCCAAAGACACGGCCGAGCTTAAATATCAGGATAGCCTGCCCGGTTTTTCTCCCTTTAAGCGCGGCCCCAAGGCAACCATGTACGCCGGTCGTCCCTGGACGGTTCGCCAGTATGCGGGCTTTTCCACCGCTGAAAAATCCAACGCTTTCTATCGCCGCAACCTCGCTGCAGGTCAGCAGGGTTTATCGGTTGCCTTTGATCTGGCCACCCATCGGGGTTATGACTCGGACCATCCTCGGGTCGAGGGTGATGTGGGCAAGGCCGGTGTAGCGATTGATTCTGTTGAGGATATGAAAATCCTCTTCGACAGTATTCCCCTCGACCAGGTATCGGTGTCCATGACCATGAATGGTGCCGTGTTGCCAGTGATGGCCAGCTATATAGTGGCTGCAGAAGAGCAGGGCGTGGCGCCAGAACAGTTAGTCGGAACCTTGCAGAACGATATCCTCAAAGAATTTATGGTGCGCAATACCTATATCTATCCGCCGCAACCTTCAATGCGCATAGTCGCGGATATTATTGGTTACACCGCCAGCCATATGCCCAAGTTTAATTCCATCTCCATCAGTGGCTACCATATGCAGGAAGCCGGGGCGACTAATGTGCAGGAGCTGGCCTATACCATTGCCGATGGTATTGAGTATGTGCGCACAGCGATTGATAGCGGTTTGGATGTGGATCAGTTTGCGCCGCGGTTGTCATTTTTCTTTGCCATTGGTATGAATTTTTTTATGGAGATTGCCAAGCTGCGCGCGGCGAGGATTTTATGGGCGACATTAATGGAAGAGAAGTTTGCCCCCAAAGATCAGCGCTCTTTAATGTTGCGCACCCACTGCCAAACCTCTGGTGTGAGTCTGACCAGCAAAGACCCCTACAACAATATTATGCGTACCACCATTGAGGCCATGTCTGCGGTATTGGGCGGCACACAATCCCTGCACACCAATGCCTTTGATGAGGCGCTGGGTCTGCCCACCGAGTTTGCTGCGCGTATTGCGCGCAATACTCAACTGGTGATTCAGGAAGAGACGGGGGTGACCAATGTGATTGATCCTCTGGCGGGTTCTTATTACATCGAAAGCCTGACCAATGAATTGGTTGAAGCGGCGATGGTACTGATTAATGAAGTCGAAGCGATGGGCGGCATGACCAAGGCAGTTGAGTCCGGTATGCCCAAGCTGCGCATCGAAGAGGCCGCGGTACTGCAACAGACACGGGTCGATCGCGGTGAGCAGGTGATTGTTGGGGTGAATAAATACCAGCTCGCCGAAGAGCCCGATGTCGATGTATTGGATATTGATAACAGTGCAGTGCGAGAAGGGCAGATAGCGCGGTTAAATAAATTGCGTGCCGAACGGGATACGGAAGTTTGCCAGCAAACCCTCGATGCGCTTTCGCAGGCAGCGAAAAGCGGTGAGGGCAATTTGCTTGAATTAGCGGTTAAGGCGGCTCGAGCTCGAGCCACTGTCGGCGAAATCAGTGATGAATTAGAGAAACACTGGGGCCGCCATCGCGCCCAGAGCCGATCAATTAGTGGTGTCTATGCTTCTGCCTATAAAGGGGATAAGGACTTTATGAATATAAGTAAAAAAGTCGAAGAATTTGAGGTCAGCCAGGGTCGCCGACCGAGATTGTTGGTAGTAAAGATGGGTCAGGATGGTCATGACCGAGGTGCCAAGGTGATTGCCACCGCGTTCGCCGATCTCGGCTTTGATGTGGATGTTGGGCCTATGTTCCAGACGCCGGAAGAGGCTGCGCGCCAGGCGATTGAAAACGATGTGCATATTGTTGGAGTCTCATCACAAGCGGCGGGGCATAAAACCCTGGTTCCACAGTTGATTCAGTCTCTAAAGCAGCAGGGTGCCGGAGATATTATTGTTATCTGTGGCGGTGTGATCCCGCCACAGGATTATGAGCAGCTGCGTGCCGACGGGGTGGCAGCTATCTTTGGTCCTGGTACAAATATTCCCGAGGCGGCAGAACAGGTGCTAGATCTTATTAAATGACAAGTAAGGGTGTTCAGGATGAACCCCTTTTTTGTCATCTCGAACTCTTTTACTGTCATTTCGACCAGAGGGAGAAATCTGATGGAGGTCCCTCGTCGCTGCGCTCTGTCGGGATGACGGTGGTTTTGTTGTTACTCCAGCGCGGGCTGGCATTGGGGTTTATTAAAAAGGAATAACCATGAAAGAAATACTGGAACAATTAGAAGATAAACGCAACCGCGCCCGACTGGGTGGCGGCCAGAAACGTATTGATGCCCAGCATGCCAAAGGCAAGCTGACCGCCCGTGAACGCATCGACCTGCTATTGGATGATGACAGCTTTGAAGAGTGGGATATGTTTGTCGAACACCGCTGCACGGATTTTGATATGGAGCAGCAACAGGTGCCCGGCGATGGTGTAATTATTGGTTACGGCACCATAAACGGTCGCTTGGTATTTGTCTTTAGTCAGGACTTTACCGTGTTTGGCGGCTCGCTCTCAGAGGCCCATGCCGAGAAAATCTGCAAGCTGATGGATCAGGCGATGAAAGTCGGTGCGCCGGTGATTGGTCTCAATGATTCCGGTGGTGCACGCATTCAGGAAGGGGTTGCTTCCCTTGGCGGTTACGCCGAGGTGTTCCAGCGCAATGTTATGGCCAGTGGTGTGATCCCGCAAATCAGTATGGTCATGGGGCCCTGTGCTGGCGGCGCAGTCTACTCACCAGCGATCACTGATTTTATCTTTATGGTGCAAGACAGTTCCTATATGTTTGTTACCGGCCCCGATGTGGTGAAAACCGTCACCCATGAAAGCGTAACCGCAGAAGAACTGGGTGGCGCTCTAACCCATTCAAGCAAGTCTGGTGTCGCTGATCTGGCATTTGAAAACGATGTAGAGGCCTTAGCTAAACTGCGTCACTTCTTTAATTATCTACCGGCCAATAACCGCGAAAAGCCGCCAGTATGGCCAACGGAAGATCCAGCAGGTCGTATTGAAATATCACTGGATACAATTATCCCTAATGACCCTAATAAGCCCTACGATATGAAAGAGGTGATTTTAAAAGTCGCCGATGAGGGCGAGTTTTTTGAGACGCAGGTGAGTTACGCGAAAAATATTATCACCGGTTTTATTCGTATCGAAGGGTCGTCAGTTGGCGTTGTGGCCAATCAACCAATGGTCTTGGCCGGCTGTCTGGATATAGATGCCTCGAAAAAAGCCGCGCGATTTATACGCTTCTGCGACGCTTTTAATATTCCGGTATTAACCTTTGTCGATGTGCCCGGATTTATGCCCGGCACCAGCCAAGAGCATGGCGGCATTATCAAGCACGGCGCCAAGCTGCTCTATGCCTACGCCGAATGCACCGTGCCCAA
>Ga0209094_1001887_pt1 | contig 11293 bp, 12 predicted proteins | sample COGITO_mtgs_1004_2_FD_184790 | JGI IMG/M metagenome (GOLD analysis project Ga0209094, IMG submission 184790) | Pelagic marine microbial communities from North Sea - COGITO_mtgs_100430 (SPAdes) (version 2) | ecosystem: Environmental > Aquatic > Marine > Epipelagic ...
TGACTGTGAGTGGGTACTAAAATATGAAAAAAACATTATCATTATGTCTGTCCTTATTTTTGTTATGGGTACCATCTTTAAATGCTCAAACTATGTGCGCTCTTAATGGAGCGGGAGAAATTATAACAGATAACAACGGTTACGTTGACTGCTACGCAAGCGCAGGACAACAAAAGTTGAAGATACAATATTTAGCTCTGTGCCAAAGCCTCCCCACAGTTTCGAATTATCAAGAGCAGTGCGATGAATTATTTGATGAGCCTGTAGGTAAAGAAGCAATTTTATCTAAAGGCGTTATTATTGATTTTGTAGAAGGGCGTACTTTAAGCTTGAAAGAGGGAACGTATACACATGCTGCAATTCGGATAGACTCTTTAATTCAAATGAAAAGTCAGTACCTTTTCGACAAGCCTTTGCTCGGTGGCGCTGGAGGAGTGGGCAAAACCTGCTGGACAGCTGCTACAGGAACAGTAGGAACATATAGTGACAGCCAGGATTACCTAGGTTATAATTCCCTCGATCAGCTCGCTACTCAATGTGGGAATACGGCTAACCCTGAATTCACAGCTCAAGATTTTGATGCATTTTCAGGACCTGGAGGCTTTACAAACAATATTACTGGCAGATCATCACCAACTGGCCCTTATGATATGTATACATTGGAGACACCAAATTCGTTGTCGGATCCAACGCCTGGAGCTCTCAATGGTAAGCACTTGCTCGGAATACAAACATTTAATGAACCAGTCGTCATTTCTCCTTTCTTGCAGTCACTAGATTTTGGATTTAAATTAGATGGAATGTTTCATTTGCAAGCTAATTGGCAAAGTAACACAACTGTTGGAGATAACCCCAACAGAAAATCTGGTGGCGGTGGGAGCAAGTACCCTGAGGAATGCATTAAAGACCAATCAAGTGGAAATTCTTGCTTTGTCTATGTGATACCAACTGGGTTCGAGTTTTCTGTTTCGACTGAATGAGGCGTTAATTTGCATATTTAAGCGACTTCAGAAGTTTTACCTCATCTTGAGTGAGCCTCAGTACCCTCCCTCCAAATCCCTCAAAACCCTATCGACCCCAAACCAATCGCCACTGGCCACCCAACTGGCCACCAACAGAACACTTGAGGGGTGCGGGGGGATTGCTTAGAGTTAACTATAGTTGAAAGACTGACAGATTTTTACGCCTACTACAGGAACCATTAGCCTCTTCTGGGCACCACTTTAACCAAGAACCGTGGACCAAGTACCTGATTTGCAAGGAACTTTAACCTTTGCAAGAAAACGGGTGTACCACATGGGTTACCAAAAACCACTTTATCTCACAGCGAAACGCGGAGTCTATTATTACACGCGTCGCGTTCCACAGAGCCTCAAGGCTCAGTTTCAGAGCCCACGCTTTGTAAAATGCCTTCACACCAAATCAGAGACAAAAGCTGCTGCCCTTTCGACGGAACTCTCTAGCCGTCTGGAAAACATTTGGGATCGAATGAGGCTTGAGTTGCTGGATTTCAAATCATCCAGTCCTCGGATCGAGGGGCTTGGCTCAATTGGCAAATCAGAAGGATGTGATTTTTTGATATCAGATGGCTTCAATCTCTACTTGAGGCTGAAGGCTGCTGCTAAACCAGTGGCGTTTATAACTTACACCAAACGGAACCAACGCTACCTCACCGAATGCCTCGGAGATGTGTCCATAGCAGGAATGTCACCACGGAACGGTGCGGACTTTCGCGACCACCTTTTGGAAAAGGGGCTCTCGTCGTCCTCCGTTCGCAGGGTCTTCTCAACTGTAAAAGCTGTAATCAATCTTTGCATCTCAGAATATGGTTTGCAGATTACCAACCCCTTCGGAGGTGTTTATATCCCTGACGATAATCTTGAGACTAAGCGGCGGCCAATCCCACTGGAGAACATCAGACGCATACAGGCAGAGTGCCAGACCTATGATGATGACCAACGCCGGCTGATAGCTTTGATCAGTGATACTGGCATGAGACTGTCTGAAGCATGCGGCCTGTTAATTGAAGACATTGAGCTCGAGGCAGATATTCCTCATATCAACATTACACCCCATCTTTGGCGACGGCTAAAGACTAAGGGCAGTGCGCGGCAGATTCCACTGGTCGGTAGCAGTCGTTGGGCCGCCGAGCGCATTGTAGCGACAGCCACCAGTGAGCTAGCATTTTCACGCTATTGCGACGCAACCAAAGTGAAAGCCAACTCTGCCAGTGGCTCTCTCAACAAATGGTTAGGAGCGAGGGTGCCAGATGGCTGCGTTATGCATTCCTTCAGGCACAGCTTCCGAGACCGTTTACGAGCGGCTCAGTGCCCTTCAGATATCATCGATTCGCTCGGAGGATGGAGCACAGCCGGTATCGGCAGCAGTTATGGTGATGGTTTTGAATTAAGTCAGAAGGCCCCATGGATGCGGGCATTGGAATATATAAACTAATAAATTTATAGCGGCCTTTAATCTGAAAAATCTACACTTGTGCTCGTCAAAACTAGGACTCCCAAACCATAGCTGACCTTTTCTGATTGACCTTCAGCCAAGTACTCTAACGTACTTTGGACGGCATGCTCAGCACCCTCTATTATCCTATTGGCAAGCGCCATATCTCTTTCCAGCGCCCCCTTAAAAGCTGGATGCACCAGAGGCGCAGTTTCAAAGTTTTCTTTTTGATTATGATAAGTTCTGTATTGTGCAAAACCACTTTTCTCTAGTTGATCTAAAGCCACATCGCGCGCCATTGCACGCATCAAGTCTCTCCTCCGCTCTGGCTTGAAACTGTCATTGATTATCGCTGCCGCTAAAATATCGTAGTAGATGTAGCATATGAGCTTTTGGCTTTCGATTAGGTTAGCATCCAAACCGGTCAATGCGGCATGTGTGGGAATCAGCTGAGCTTTTGCAATTTTTAAAAAAGTATTGAACAAGTTTTGTTCGTCTTGGTCCAACGCACGATCTGCTTTTTTTCTGCCAAAAATACCCATGTGGTACACCCGTTTTTTTTGCAAAGGTTAAAGTTCCTTGCAAATCAGGTACTCGGACCAAGGTCCTTGGTAAGGCATCGAACCCCTCTTCTGGGCACCAAAATCTCTCGTAAATTACCAATAAACCAAGCAAATACAGTGGTATAGCTTCTCACAGGACCACTTTTGGGACCGCTTTCGGGACCACTTTGTCAGGTTTGGGACTAAAATAGTCAGACCTGAGAGGCCGTTTCTGCTTGAACCAAGTCACTCTAGGCGCAAACCTAACAACCATGAGTGATGATGTGCCCCTACGACTCCCCCGCTATGTTTTTCGCCGGAGCAACGGCAGCTTTCGCTATAAGAGGAACGTTCCAGAGCGCCTGAGACCCCTCATTGGAAAGGCCACCCTGTATCGACAACTGGGGGATAGCTACCGAGAGGCTATGCAGGCCCTGCCCCTGGTGCACGCTCGAATCGAAGCCTTGCTGAACGATGAAGCCGACAAGTCCGCCAGAGAACGCAGCTTAGAGATTATCCGTGGAGCGCTGGGCGATGAGGTCGCCGAGATGGTGCTGGCCGAGACAGTCCCAGAGTACTCTCCTATTGAGGATGCCCTGAATGAGCTGGGCAAAGACCTCCACAAACAAAAGCTGCCTGCGGAGGTGGTCCAGCAAGTCTACTCGGGTCGCCTTAAGCCTGACGTCCTGACCCTTGGCATGACCCTCGAGCAGTATGAGGCCTATAAGTCAGACACCCCTAAGGCTGCCAAAGAGATTGGGCAGCGGGTAGAACGGTTACGCACAGACATGAAGAGCGTCTTCGGCAAGCAGAAGCTGAAGTATACGCCCCTGACAGACATCACGAGACAGGATGCCAATGACCTGCGAGACCACTTGCTGGAGCGGGTCTCTCCCAACAGCGCCGTGAGAATGCTCGGAGTTGTGCGGACAGCCATCAACCATGTGATTGTGGAGCACTCCCTAACCATCCCCAACGTCTTCACCAATCTCAAGATAAAGGGAGCTGGTGCCACAAAGCACGACAGGTTGCCCCTGAATGACGACCAGGTGGTCACTCTAGAGACCGCCTTCTCGAGTGATGCCACGGCTTGGGCCCTGTTTGTCACGTTGCGTGACACCGGCGCGAGGGTCTCGGAGGTATCAGGCCTGAGGGTCAAAGACTGTGACCTAGGGCAACAGTGTCTCCATCTGACAGCAACTCCTTGGAGAAGCCTTAAGACCAACAACTCGCAGCGCTCTGTGCCACTCTCGCATACTGCTGCCGCAGCCCTGGCAAAGCTAGCTCAAGGTAAGGACCCGGAGGCACCCCTGTTTCCAAACTACGCCAAAGACCGAGGTGCTGACAGTTGCTCTGCCATGCTGATGAAGCGCCTACGCACAGTCATTACAGACAAGAAGCTGACCATGCATAGCTTGCGCCACCGCATGAAGGACAAGCTGAGAAACACGGGCTGTCCTGAGGCTATCTCCATGGCCATCCTCGGCCACAGCACCAACACAGTGGCTGCCAACTATGGCTCAGGCTATGCGCTGGAGGTCATGCGGGAGGCGTTGGTGAAAGTCTGGAGGAAGTAATGGTGAAGTGGACAAGTGGTGGGTCTGAGCGGACCTTCAACCAAAGCGCAGCGAACAGCAGAAATGAGCCCAGAGTCATCGATGCTGCGCGACGCACGAGTGACAGCTTTGAGCAGGGGCAGAAAACCAGTCGTTTTACAGCAAGGACCTACATGAGGAAAAAGTAACGGTCTCTGATCGCCAACAGAGCTCGGACATTCCCTGGATCAATCCGATCGAAGAATAGCTGCTAAGTCATCTTGAGGCTCCTGCCGCGATTTCATGACAAGGCCGCTCTGAATGTGATTCAGGTGAGATATGAGAAGCTGTTCGGCCATTTCAGGGTTCTGTGACCGGATGGCCCTCAGGATGTTGCTGTGTTCATCATCTGGACAACTAGCGTTTTCGGATGATCCGAAGAGGCCGACAATGAGTGATGTTCGCGTGACTAACTCGCGCATCATACGGAAGATGAATTTGTTTCCCGTCGATTGAGCGAGCTTTGTGTGAAATTCACCAGACAGACGAATGATCTCGGTGCGCTCGTTCTTCTCACGGGCAGCATCCTCGAGAGCAATGTGGTCGGTTAGGAGTGCCAGATCAATATCATTTGGGTTCTGCGCCAGCTGCCGAACGAGTGGTGGTTCAATCAACATCCGGGCTGCGAAGACATCGTTTGCCTCGGACTTGTCAGGGCAAGCAACATAGGCACCACGATTTGACTGTAGCTCAATGATGCCCTGACTTGAGAGGAGAAGAAGTGCACGCCGAACACGCATGCGACCAACGCCAAATGTCTCACAGAGGCGCGCTTCACTCAGTTTGGTATTCGGTGCCAAACGTTGTTCCATGACCGCCTTGTATATGCGCTCAACAATAATGCTTTCATCTGATCCCGAACTTGGGACCGATGTAGCGATGCTGTTTTGCTGATGATTGGAGGACACAGGATCACTTTCAAGGTTGATTGGTTTTTTGTCATTGGCTCGCCGCAAACGCTTAAACTTCATTCAGTGTAAGGCCAAGCGCCAGATTTTGTCGACAAAAATGACAACTGTGTTGACAAAGATTGTTAACAATCGTGAACTGTCGATGCGGCATGCATGGAGATTCCATCTAACTGCCGACCAAGAATGGCGCAAAGCGCGCCGTAAATGAATTCAACGGGAGTTAAGAATGCAACGTAGAACACTTATGAAAGCGGCTTTGACAGCGGTGACGCTGACCGCACTTCAAGCAACAACTGCACTTGCAGAAAATACTGTTTTGAAAATTGGCTTTGTTGGCGTGACCAGTGGCCCTGCAGCGGCTTGGGGCATTTCCAACCAACGTTCAATGGAAGCACGTGCAGTATGGATCAATGAGACCGGAGGCTACACCATCGGCGGCACGACCTATGACATTGAAATCGTGTCCTTTGATGACCAAAAAGACCCCAAGCGCGCGATTGCGGGCATGGAGAAAATGGCCCAAGAGGGCATCCACTATGTCGTTGGCCCAAACGTTGACGACGGCGCGGCAGCTGTGCGCCCCGTGGCTGAATCCAACGGGATTATGTATTTCCCATATGCGTTTCCTAAGTCGCTTTACCAAGCTCCGGCTTCGAACGCCGTTTTGGGTATGGTTGCCAACTACCAGTCCGGCCCTGCGATCTACAAATACCTGATGGAGGAAAAGGGCGTCAAAACGGTCGCCTTCATTGCAGCAAACGAATCTGACCCGCTGAGCCAGCGCGATGGTGGCGTCGAAGCCGCAACAGCGCTGGGTATGGAAGTTGTTTCGGACAATGTGACATATCAGGTTGATACGACAGATTTTACGCCTGTTTTGACGCCCGTCATGCGCTCCCGTCCTGATCTGCTGGTGTTGTCCGGTGTTTCGCCTGCGAATGCACCCCAGCTGATTCGTTCCGCGCGCGAATTGGGTTTCCAAGGCATCATCTCGACAGAAACCGCACAAGATGCGGGTGTTCTAGCTGAAGGTGCCGGTGATCTGGCAAACGGGTTCATATCTGTCGGTGGCGCGTCCACACCAGAGCTCGCATCGCCAATGATGAACGAATTTGTTCAGCGTTACACAGATATGTTTGGCGAGTATAACGACGAGTCCAACACCAAGGTATATGCGTTGGAGTATATCCTCGAGACCCTGAAGGCCGACCCATCCGCGATTACCGATGTGGATGCGTTCCAAGCGACAATGGACACATTCGAAGCACCAAATCCTTACATGAACGGTGATGCGAAACTGCGTTATGTAGGCATGTCTTCCTTCGGTCAAAAGCGTCAGGTTGCAGTGCCATTGGTAGTTAATGTCTATCAGGACGGCGCGTTTGAAACGCTGTTTGTTGCTGAAGTCGACTAAACGTCCACTTCTGCTTTTGGACCTCTCCTGAGCAGAGCTTCCCCGGGCCAATGTGGCCCGGGGCTTTTCCACGAAAGAAAACCAACATGGAACAGATACTGGCCAATGGCGTTTATCTGGGGGCCCAATACGCGATGATCGCGCTTGGTCTGACCCTGATTTTCGCCTTGATGAACGTCCTCAATTTTGCCCACGGGCAGATGTATGTGATTGGTGGCTTTGTCACCTATACATTCTACGGCCAGTGGGGCGTTCCGTTCGTTTTGGCCCTTGTCATGTCGTGTGTCACTTTGGCGATCTTAGGCGCGCTGATTGAACGATTTCTCTTTGCACCGGTCATAAAAGGATCAGCGCGCGAAGAAAGCACAATGCTTCTGGCTGCCGGTATCGCGTTCTTCCTCGATGCCGTGATCCTTTTGGTTTTCGGTGAGAAGCAACGCGGTGTTCCTAAGATTGTCGACGGGGTTTTCAACTATGATTTCCGTCTGATTATGCCCTACGATAGAATTCTGATTTGTATACTTGCGATCCTGTCAATCGTCGCATTCATCGGCTTGATGCAGTACACAAAAACGGGCCGCGCTCTGCGCGCCTTGGCCCAAGACCGGACAGCAGCCCAGTTGATGGGCGTGAACGTGGATCGATACTCGATGATCGGTTTCGCGCTCGGCGCGATGCTTGCCGGTCTGGTTGGTGGTTTGCTGGTCACGATTACAGGTGTGAACCTTGGTATGGGCGGCGCGACATCCATCAAAGCCTTTATGATGGTCATGATCGGTGGCGCAGGTGTCATATCCGGCGCGATTTGGGGGGGTATTATCCTTGGCTTTATGGAAGCCATTGGCCTCGCGCTGCTCTATCAGTACGGCGACATCACATATCTGTTGATCTTCGTCTCTTTGATGATTTTCCTCGCCATTAGACCACAAGGTCTAATGGGCAAGCCATGGGGTTGATGTGATGCTTGGATTTACCTCAAAACAGCTCATCCGCGTCGGGATATTCTTGTTCATGATCTTCATCGGTGTTCCGCTAATCATTGGCGCGACAGGACGTTGGGACTTTTACTTTACCCTCACGTCTGTTGCCCTCTTGGCGATCGCCAGTGCCGGGGTCTGGCTGACCTTCTACATTGGTCGAATCAATATTGGCCAAGGTGCGTTTGCGCTGATCGGGGCCTATGTCTCGGCCATTCTGGTAGTAAAGGCGGGCTGGTCCTTCTGGATTTCGCTGCCTGCAGCGGGCCTATTCGCAGCATTGGTGGCGATTTTGATAGGTCTGCCAATCTTGCGTCTGCGCGGCGTTTATTTCGCTATGATCACGCTGGTTTTGACCCAAGTTGTCACGCTGACAGCCTTGGCGCTGCCCATCACCAACGGGGCACGCGGCATCTCAAACATCCCTCTGCCGTCGGGCATTTCGGTGTTCGGCATTCCGATCCTGCCTGACTTTGCGGCTATGGAGAACACCAAGCTTGCGTTCTACTACACCGCCTGTGTCATCATGATCCTGACCTATGCAGCGCTTTACCGGCTGGTGAACTCCCGCCTTGGGCATCTGTGTCGCTCTATGCAGCAGAACGAAGAGCTGGCAAGTTCCATCGGGGTGAACATTTCCTACATTCGGATCGTGATCTTTGCCATCTCCAGCTTTTTCGGCGGACTTGGTGGGGCCATGTTCGGATCCATCGCGCAGTCGGTTTATCCGTCCAGCTTTCAAGTCGCAGATTCGGTCAACTTCATGCTGAACTGCTTTCTTGGTGGCCTCGGCTATGTCTTTGGGCCGATGCTGGGCACGCTGGTCCTCTACTTCGGATGGGACTTGTTGTTTGAATTCGGCAAATATCAGATGCTTATCTATTCAACGATCCTGATCATCATCATCCGCTTCCTTCCCAACGGCCTGCTGAGCATTCGTTTCGGCAAAGGAGGCGACAAATGAGCCCGCTTCTTCAAGTCAAGAATGTCACCAAGAAATACGGTGGTCTGACGGCAAACAATGCTATCAGCTTTGATGTGGCCGAGAATGAAATCCTGTCGGTGATCGGCCCGAACGGCGCGGGAAAATCCACACTGTTCAAAATGATCGCATCCTTTACGCCGACGACGTCTGGCGAAGTAATCTATCAGGGCGAGCGTATCTCGAACCTCAAGCCACATATCGTGGCGCGGAAAGGCGTCGTACGCACGTTTCAGGAAACCACGATTTTCAAAAGCATGACCGTGCGGGAAAGTGTCGTGGTGGCCCAACATTTGCGGGCCAAGGCATCGCTTGCGGGATATTTCTGGGGATCGAAAACCGCTAAGGAGGATGTGACCGCCTTCGGAAAATATGCGGACGAGTTACTGGAATTTCTTGGCATGTCGGAGATCAGCAATGAACAGGCCAGCAATCTGCCACAAGGAAGCCTGCGCGCGCTTGGTATTGCTATTGGTCTTGCCACGGACCCAAAGGTGCTGCTGCTCGATGAACCATTCGCAGGCATGAACCACGATGAGACAATGAACATGGTCAATCTCGTGCGTTCTGTGCGCGACGAACGCGGTGTTACGGTCATGCTGGTGGAGCACGATATGCCAGCAGTCATGAATATCTCTGACCGGATCGTGGTGCTCAACTTCGGCGAAAAAATAGCCGAGGGCACGCCTTCTGAAATCCAGAACAATGAAAAAGTCATCGAGGCCTATCTTGGCAGCGTCGACGATGAGATCGGGATGTAAACCATGACAGCCATGTTGGATTTCAAAGACGTCGAACTTTACTACGACCATGTGTACGCGCTGAAAGGCGTGTCGCTGAATGTGAACCAAGGCGAAACCGTTGCCTTGATTGGCGCTAATGGGGCAGGCAAGTCATCGATCTTGCGCGCTATCACTGGTTTGGCCAAACCCAAAAGCGGTTCTGTGACCTTCGAGGGGGAGCGCGTAGACGGAACTGATCCTTCGGCAATCGTCAAGCGCGGCATCGCCATGGTGCCAGAAGGCCGCCGCGTGTTTCCCTTTATGTCAGTCAAAGACAACCTGATGATGGGGGCCTTCACCCGCAACGACAAAGCCGACATCCAGAACACTCTGGACAGTATTCTGACGCGCTTCCCTCGCCTGAAAGAGCGTTACAGTCAGGCTGCTGGAACCCTGTCAGGTGGTGAGCAACAGATGATGGTCATCGGCCGCGCGCTGATGGCCAAGCCCAAGCTGTTGCTGCTGGACGAGCCCAGTCTCGGCATCGCCCCCAAACTGGTGCAGGACATTGCCCGCTCTATCGTTGCGATCAACCGCGACGAAGGTGTCTCGGTGCTGCTGGTGGAGCAAAACTCACGCATGGCGCTGAGTATTTCACACCGCGCCTACGCCATGGCGACAGGGAATGTTGTCATCGAGGGTAATTCGAAAGAGCTGCTGCACGATGACCGGATCAAGGCCGCTTATCTTGGTGGCGAGGTGTGAGCTGACATGAAAATCCTCGTGATCAACCCCAACACAACCACCTCCATGACCGACAAGATCGCGACAGCGGCGCGCGCTATTGCCCGCCCAGATACCGAGATCATTGCCACCAACTCGCAGGAAGGACCAGCCAGCATTCAGGGCTTTCTGGATGTCGCCACTTGCATCCCCGGCCTGCTGGCCGAAGTTTCGCGGCATCCGGATGTTGATGCGATCGTGATTGCCTGTTTCGATGACACCGGCGTCGATGCAGTGCGGACACTCGTCAAGGTACCCGTCCTGGGCATCGGCGAGGCCGCCTACCATGCCGCGAGCATGATCGCCAACAAGTTTAGCGTCATAACAACATTGTTGCGTTCCGTACCAGGACTAGAGCACAACCTAATGCGCTACGGGCTTGCCCAAAAATGTGCTCGCGTCCGGGCAACTGAAATTCCGGTCCTTAAGTTGGAAGAGGGCGATCCTGCAACATTGTACAAAATCAAGTCTGAAATCCGCGAGTCAATCGAGCAAGACAATACAGAAGCAATCGTTCTGGGGTGTGCCGGGATGGCGGATCTTATGGCACAGCTCAGCGAGGAATTCGGACTGCCCGTGATTGATGGTGTTGCAGCAGGTGTCACCTTTGCTGAGGCACTAGTAAACAATCGGTTGGGTACTTCAAAAATTGGAGCGTACTCGGCCGATTGATTGGTCGTGAGTGCGTTGTAGCTGACCTTGACGCAAGTGCCGCGAAATGGCGTTCTGTCCGCAGAATAGACATCTGGGCAGAGTGTAGCAAAGGGCTGCTTCCCACCGTTTTCACCTCGGGCGGAGTGGCTGCCAACTATGGCTCGGGGTATGCCTTGGAGGTCATGCGGGAGCACTTGGAGAAAACATGGACCTGAGCATTTTAAATACTGCAGAAAACCCAATTCCCACTCATGCCTAT
>Ga0209094_1001908_pt1 | contig 11226 bp, 14 predicted proteins | sample COGITO_mtgs_1004_2_FD_184790 | JGI IMG/M metagenome (GOLD analysis project Ga0209094, IMG submission 184790) | Pelagic marine microbial communities from North Sea - COGITO_mtgs_100430 (SPAdes) (version 2) | ecosystem: Environmental > Aquatic > Marine > Epipelagic ...
ACTAAAGATCGTGTTGCTGGTACTGACATTCAAGCTGACCGTATGGCTCGTGTTGATCGTCATGGCAACCGTCAAGTAGGTGGCGACATTGTTGTTGACCTCCGTGATGGTGACTTCGATGCCTTCCTTGAATCAGCTATGCTCAACACTTGGGCAACTAACGTCCTTAAAGTTGGCACAACACCTAAGTTCTTCTCAATAGAAGATTACGCTGCTGACATTGACCAAGCTCGTGTATTCACAGGCATGTCAGTTTCCACTATGGGTATCTCTCTTGCTCCTAACCAGATGGTAACTACTACCTTCGGCATGGTAGGCAAAGACATGACCATCAGTGCCTCTGAGAAGACACAGGATGCTGCCTCTGGTGCTGCTCCTTTCGATGCTTACTCAGGTGACATTTCCATCGGTAACGTAGGCGGTGCTGCTGCTGTAGCCATCGTGACAGCCCTTGACTTCACCCTGAACAACTCCTACGCACCTACCTTCGTCATTGGCGATGATAGCGCACCTTCCCTTGAGTATGGTCGTGCAGAAGTTGAAGGCACACTGACGGCTTACTTTGAAGATGCCTCTTTGATCGACCGTTTCCTCAACGAGACTGAAACTGAGATTGAAGTATCCGTAGATGATCCTACAGGTGCTAACTCTTATACCTTCTCATTCCCACGAGTGAAAATCAACTCTGCTGATGTTGGTGTCGATGGCCCAACTAGCCGTATGATCTCTATGTCCTTCGTAGCCCTCTATGATGCGACAGAAGGTACTAACCTTAAGATCACACGCCCAGCATAACTGGATACCTAGCTAGGTAGTGGAGGCTCCTGAGTCGGGTCGGGGGTCTCCACGTTAATCAACCCGACATAACTTCCCCCGAAAGGAAACCCCGATGGACTTGAAAGACCTGACACCTAATTTAGACGACATTGTTGTTGAGATTAAACACCCAGCAACAGGTGATGCACTTAAGAATGACGATGGCACGGATATGACAATTACTATTCTTGCGCCCCATTCTAAAGAGTATAAGAAAGCTCAACATGAGCAAATCAGCAAGCGGCTTAAGAAAGCTCAGAAGAGTAAGTCTCAAGATGTTGACTACTCAGACATTGAGGAAGCTACGCTGGAGGTCTTAGCTAAGACGACTAAGGCTTGGAACATTACCTACGGCGGAGAGATGCCTAAGCTCACTGTCGCTAAGGCCAAAGACATTTACGAAGAAGTCTTTTGGATTAGGAACCAGCTTGAGGAGGTTGTGACTGACTCTCTGGATTTTATGAAGGTCTGATCTGTGAGTTAGTTGAGTGGGCTGGACATCAGTTCAACCTGAATAAACCAGATCAGAATGGTACTACAGAACGAGAACATCTTGAACAAGTAGAGAGGCAGACTGGACGTAGAGTAGAAGCATTGGAACCCCCGACACCCTTCCCCATGCTAATATCCCACGTTTGGTCTGCCTTTATTGCTTTAAGCTCTAGCAGAGGGTCAGGCTTTAGTGGCCCAGCGCCTATTACCTTTGAGCAGATTAAGGCATGGAAAGAACTTACGGAAACATCTATTGAGCCTTGGGAGATTGAGGCCATAAAGAGACTTGACCTAGAATACTTAAGGGTGGCAAATGGCTGATATTAAAATTGTAATGAGCGTTGAAGATGACGACGTTCTAAAGGCAATCAAAAATACAGAAAAGCTGGAGAAAGAGGTAAAGAACCTCGAAAAAGGCTATAAAGCTCTTGATAGTGCCTACAATAAAGGAAAGTTAAGCCTCTTAGATTACTCTAAGGGTGTGAACCAACTTGACACCAGAATTGCAAAACTAAATAAGGTCTTAGGGTCTGGAAGTGATGCAATCAATAAACAAGCCAACGCACTTGTTCAGTCTAAGAACAAGGCCAATAAGTTTGGTATGGTAGCTCAACAAGTGGGTTATCAAGTAGGTGACTTTTTTGTGCAGGTTCAATCTGGAACTAGCGCACTAGTAGCTTTCGGTCAACAGGGTACACAGCTTGCTGGACTTTTACCGGGACTTGCGGGTGCGGTAATTGGTATCGGACTTGCCGTAAGCACAATGCTACTTAGGTCTTTTCAAGAGGCTTCTGGGGAAGCTAAGACACTAAAAGAAGCTATTGAAGGTGTAGAAAATTCTTTTGATGATTACACAGATGCTATAGATACTATAAATGACCTAGACATACATAACAAGTTCGGTCAATTAGCTGACGACATGAAGACAGCAGCAGACGAATCTAAAAGATTTGCTGAGAACATGATGTTTGCGGGATTACAGCAAGCGGCCTCAAAGTTATCTACAGCTTCAGAGGGCTTCTCTGGCATATTTGAACGGTTCTGGGATAGATGGACAGATGTATCTGGGGACGTTTATACAGGAATGAGCGGAACAGAGTTATCTGAAAGAAAAAATGTTCGTGATTTAGGTCTTGAAAATGCTATTTCTACGGAAGCGATGAATGGATTTACTGATGGCTTAAAGAAGGCTGCTACTTCTAAGGACGCTAAACAGTCGTTTAAGTTAGTCAAGGATATGTACACCGCTGTTCTATCTAGCTTGTCAGACGAAGAACAAATGGCCCTTCCTAAAGCGGGGCAAGAGTTTATAGAATCTCTTGAAAGCCAATTACAAATCCTAGAAAAGATAGTTAACGTAGGAAGAGAAGCCTCCAGAGAAAGAATGGCTAACTACGAGGCGGAAAAAACAGAGTTACGAGAACGAATTCTTTTATTAAGAACGTCTATAGACTTCACAAAAGAGTCTGACACATATATTGAAACCGCAAGGCTTAACAAAGTGGCGGCATATATAAGGGAACAAGAAGAGTTAGTTAAAACTAACAAATTAACTCAGGCTCAAGCTGACCTACTAATACAACAGTACGAAGAACTTACTAAACTTGAAATAGTAGAAGAGGAACGTATAGAAAGAGCTAGGGAACTCACCGCAGAAATAAAAGAAGCGGGTCGAGCTATGAATCAACTCGGCTCTTTTGGCACAGGTATAGACAAAGCCCTGACTGTGGCTTTAGCTCAACTTAACGCATTAAAATCTGGTGGTGATGCAGGGGTATCTGGCAGAGTAGCTGGAATGAGGCAGGATGTAGAAACAAAAACAAAAGCCGCACTCGACGCTGGAGGAGACCCTTACGATATTTTAATGGAGCAAGATAAAGCTCTTGAAAATATTGACTTACTTGAGACTACACTCTTGAAGATTAACGCTCTTAAAGATGCTCAAAAGGGGAGCAGTAAGGAAACAGACCTTAAGAAGCTGCGTTCTCAACTAGACCTAGAGGATGCACTCCTTGGTAAAACAAAAGCCAGACAAAGGGTCATACAAGCCCTTGGTGTTAAGTTTGTAGAGGATAACCCTAAGACTGTCGCTGGTCTTGAAGCTCAGATTACCGCAAACGAAAACCTCCTCCGCATTGAGGAAGAGCGTAAACGGATGAACGATCTGGTTACTGACTCTATGGAAAATGGTCTCATGGCTATGGCAGACGGAACTAAGACTGTTAGCGATGCTTTCCGTGATATGGCTAGAGAGATCATAGCTGAACTCTACCGTATTCTTGTCGTTCAACAGATGGTCAATGCAGCTAAGAGTTTCTTCGGCTTTCCTTTCGCTGACGGTGGTGCTTTCTCAGGTGGATCACAGATACAAGCCTACGCTGATGGTGGTGTAGTCGGTAGTCCAACCTTATTCCCTATGGCTGGTGGTAAGACTGGTCTTATGGGAGAAGCTGGGCCTGAAGCCATCATGCCACTCAAGCGTGGTGCTAACGGTAAGCTAGGCGTACAGATGGAAGGTGGCGGTGGTGATAACGTAGTCATCAACCAATCGTTTAACTTTCAAGCCAATGGTGACGACAGCGTTAAGAAGATCATTGCTCAAGCTGCACCTCAGATCGCACAGATGACTAAGAACTCAATGCTTAATGATCGCCGTAGAGGTGGCACAACTAAAGCTGTCTTTGGTTAAAGGAACAACAATATGGCACTAAGCTACCCATTAGCTACACCAACGTCTATCGGAATTGAGAGCATTGAGCTAAGGGCAGTTAATGCTGTAGCTACCTCTCAGTCTCCCTTTACCTATAAGCAACAGATCATTTCCCACGGTGGACAGAAGTGGGAAGCCTCAGTTAGTATTCCCTCGGTACATCGTGATAAGGCTGCACAGTGGAAGGCACTACTGGTTGGACTTAAGGGTCAAACTGGTACGTTCCTCTTAGGTGATCCTGACTATGCTACACCACAGGGTACAGTTAGCTCATGTACACTCACAGGTAATGCTGGAGATGAAACTGTTACTGTCGTTATGACTGGCACATTACTGGCGGGTGACTATATTCAGCTTGGGTCGGGGGCATCGGCTAAACTCCATCAGGTACTCTTAGATCAAGACGGGGGTGGTAACTTAGAGATATGGCCAGCGTTACGCTCTAACTATACGAGTGAGACAGTTATCTTTAATGCACCAAAGGGTGTCTTTAGACTAGCAACAAACATATCCTCATGGTCAATCAATAATGCGTCAACATATGGAATATCGTTTGAGGCTGTTGAGGCCCTCGTGCAATAAGGAAATACCATGTCAAGAGACCTAACCCCGACTACAGTAACTTCAATAGAACAACCTGAAGTATTTCCGTTCTTTGCTGTTGACCTCCTGTTTGATGATAATCCTGTGTACACTTGGACTGGTGTAGGAACTCTCACTATAGGTGGGAAGGATTACGTTGGTGCAGGACAACTATTAAACATCTCAAGCATAGAAGAAACGCAAGAGATGGCTGTTAAGGGAGCAACAATAACCCTAACTGGTATCCCCTCAAACTTAATCAGTTTAGCCCTCACGCAACCTTATCAGGGTCGTGTGTGCAATATTTATTTCGGGGTCATGGGTGAGAAGGTATTCAATCAGGTCTTCTCAGGTTACATGGATCAGATGAACATCGAAGAAGCTGGAGATACAGCTACTATCGAGATGACTGTTGAGAACAAACTTATTGACCTTGAGAGAGCTAGAGTGGCTCGTTTTACCTCTGGTTATCAGAAGTCAGTTTACCCCGGTGATCTTGGGTGTGACTTTATTGAAGACCTACAGGACAAGAAGATTTCTTGGGGTAGAGCGGAAAGTAATGGTTAAGTATCAACAAGAGTTCTTAAGCCTTGTAGAAGATGAAGTTGCCCCCTTAGCTATACTTGAGTGGGACGAGTCAGGTCATCCTACACAAGAGCTTCATATTAACTGGGATGAGTATTTTCGTTTAGAGGAAGCTGGACATCTTAAGTTCTTCACCGCGAGAAAAGATGGACTATTGATTGGGTACTTTGTCGTTCTCATTACAGCCCCCCTGACATCTAAGTTTGACCCTGTTGGGATTTACGATGCAGTTTACGTCCACAAGGACTACAGGAAGTCTACAGTCGGTAAACGATTGTTTAAGTTTGTGGAGACTTGTATGAAAGAAGATGGTATCTACAGGGTTGTAGCGTCTTCCTCTAGCAAGAACCCTATTGGTCGTTTCCTTGTGCGCATGGGATACCATGAGATAGAAACTAAATACGAGAAGGTTTTATAATATGGTTGTAGTTTCCACCCTTCTTGCGATTGGAAGTGCCACTTTTTACGCTCTTGCTTTGCCAGCGACAACCTCTCTATTTCTAATAGGTGCTGTCGGTGCTGCGACAATCGCACTTGGTGCAGCAGCATTACGGGCGCTTACGCCCAAACCACCAAGTTTTGGCAACCGTGGCTATCAAACTACAGCTATTGGTACTGCATTAGACCATCAGATTATCTATGGTAAGGTTCGTGTTGGTGGCGCTCGTATATACGATGAAGCCACAGGTGAGAATAACAAGTACCTACATCGTATTGTTGCTGTCGCTGGACATGAGATACAATCCTTTGATGAAATCTATATTAACGATGAGATTGTAACATTAGATGGTAGCGGAAATGTTACCTCCCCAAGTAAGTACGATGGTAAAGTCCGTATCAAGTTACACTTGGGTTTACCAAATCAAACTGCTGATACCTTCCTTGTAGATGAGTCTGCCCACTGGACTACTGAACACAGGCTCCGTGGTATTGCTTATATGTACATACGGTTAGCCTTTGATGCTGATGTATTCCCCAATGGTATCCCTGAGATCACAGCTACCATCAGTGGTAAGAAAGTCTATGACCCTCGTACATCAACGACAGCATGGTCAGATAACCCAGCTTTATGCTTGAGGGATTACCTAACGTCCTCTTATGGCATAGCTGAAGAAACTGCTAACATTGATGATGTTTTGGTCGGTATTGCTGCTAGCGTGTGTGACCAGACTAACACAGATGCGGGTACAACACGTTATACTTGTAATGGTGCTTTCACTACAGCCTCTACTCCTTACGACATGATTAACGGTATCCTAACGTCTATGGACGGTAGCTTATGGTATGCTCAAGGTAAGTGGCGTATGAAACCGGCCTACTGGACCGCACCTGTGCTAGACCTCAACGAAGATGACTTGCGCTCTAGTATGAGTGTATCCACACGTCATTCCCGTAGGGATAACTTCAATACTGTCAAAGGTACATTCCGTGGTGAAGAGAGCAACTGGCAGACCACAGACTACCCACAAGTAACTAGTGCAGATTTTGTTGCCGCTGATGGTGGACAGGAGTCCGTAGCTGATGTTGATCTACCATTTACAGATAACTCTATTGAGGCTAGACGCATTGCTAGAATTTCGCTGGAGCGTAATAGACAGCAGCTTACTGTTAGTGCTTCCTTTGGGTTAAAGACACTTCAGGTACAAGTTGGTGATAACATCCGCTTGACTAACTCCCGCTTTGGTTGGGATAACAAAGAGTTTGAAGTTATCGCTTGGGACTTTGGCCTTACGGATGGCCTTGACCTACAGACACAGATGACCTTACGGGAAACTGCTGAATCTGTATATGATGAAGTTGATGATGGTGTTGTGTACGAAAGAGATAATACAACCCTCCTATCACCCTTTAGTGTTCCCTCTGTCGGACTGTCTGTGTTAGCTGAGGCTCAGGTTAGCAACCAAAAAGTATCTAATATAGCTGTAGCTACAGTTACATCAAGTCGCCCAGAGGGTATTGACTATGTAGAAGTAGAGTACAAACTATCAACTGAATCGACCTACTCCTCTTTTGGTCAGGGGCCGCTGGGTGAGTTTAAGGTAAGAGACTTACAAGTTGCTGACTATGACTTTAGAGCTAGGGCTATAAACACCTTTGGAATCAAGGGTGAGTTTGAATATCTACTTAATGTGGAAATTAACGCCTTTATTGGTGATCCCTCTGATGTACCTTCGTTAACGGCAGAATTGTCAGGCGGCACATTATTTCTATCGTGGCCCCCTGTCCCTGATGCTGATTTAAGTCACTACGAGGTCAAGCATAACTCAAATACTACAGGTGCAACTTGGAGCAACTCCACTACAATCGTTGAAAAGATTGCTAGGCCGGGTACATCAACTACAGTTCCAGCTAGGTCTGGTACATTCTTAATTAGAGCCTACGATAAGGAAGATAACTTTAGTGAGAATGTAACCTCAACCATAGTCCTTCCCTCTGAGTTACCTCAGTTGGGTCAAACTGACACTCAGACGGAAGACCCAACCTTTTCTGGCGCTAAGACTAACACTACTGTAATCTCCAGCAACTTAGAGATTGACGATACCTCCGCTGCTAATCCGACAGGTGGATACCTGTTTAGTAACTACATAGACACAGGATCGTCTCGTAACGCTCGTGTTACTGGCATACGCACATTCACCCGTGGTTATGACAATGGCACTTTACTGTGGGATAACATTCCTCAGGACTTTGATACTTGGCCCGGTAACTTTGACACTTGGACGGATGAAACCGCTGAATTTGGTGATGTATCTATTGCAGTTTATGTGTCATCAACTACAGATGATCCTGCTGGGTCTCCAACTTGGAGTAGCTATATTCCTGCCAATGGGACTATTGTAGTTGGTCGAGCCTTCCGCTTTAAGGCCATCTTAAGTAGTACAAACACGAACTTTACCCCAGTTGTATCTGCACTTAGTGCTACAGTTGAATACTAATAGAAAGGGCTATTATGAGCCAACATGACTTAGACATTGCTAATCAAACAGCCTCCTCTGCTAGAGCGGATATTAATAACGCATTAAAAGCACTTGGTAGCACTTCATCTGGATCGTCTGCCCCTTCCACTACATACGCAAATATGTTATGGTATGACACGGGGTCTAACACACTGAAGATGAGGACAGAGGCCGACGACCAGTGGATCAGTATAGGATACTTAGATCAAGGTTCAGATGCCTTTCGTATCTTTGATGACACCTTGGTGGTATCTTCTGGCGGAAGTCAGACAGGACTTATCGGAGATCAAACCACAGGTACTTGGGAAGCTGGTACAGGAACTACAGAGAGCCTTGTGTCGCCAACTAAGGTTAAGGCTGCTATAGATAGCTTAGTGCCAGATACACTTGGCGTAAACCAATCTTACGCAAGTACAACTTTGACTACAGATACTTGGTATCAAAACACTACAGGTCGTGCCATTGCAATTTATTATCAGTTAAATACTGGCGGTGGGGCGGCTCGTGTCAGCACAACCGCTAGTGGCGGCGTTCTTGTTGGTGGGGCTGACGGTGATAGCGGGACATGGGATAATGGTTATTTTATTGTCCCTAATACACACTATTATAAAACAGAGGGCAGTTCCAATCGCGCCGCCTCAAGACTGTCATAGGAGCTAAAATGTCCAAATACTTTATAAATCCTAATGGGGATTATTGGGAAACCTTATCAGACCCTTCGGATGAGATTATTGCTGCATACCCAGTCGGAACTGTTGAAGTAACGAAACGTCCATCTCACTTGCACACTTACGAAGGTGGAGCTTGGGCAGCACCCTCTGATGCGGTGTATGATGAATGGAAAGCTACAGAGGTTCGCGCAGAGCGTGACAGGCTTTTAAGCACAGGAGTTGATCCACTTGTGTCTAACCCTTTGCGGTGGGGGGAACTTACTACAGAAAAGCAAACTGAGTGGACACAATACCGAAGAGACCTTTTGGACATCACAGACCAATCAGGTTTTCCTCGCAATGTAACGTGGCCTACTAAACCAGAATAAGGAATAGCTAATGCCCTACAAACTTGGAACACGCAGTCTACAGAACCTGTCAGGCGTTAACCCTGATATGGTCGCTGTAGTCAAGAGAGCCATTGAGATTACTGAGGTTGACTTTACAGTCATCGAAGGTATCCGTCACATCAACCGTCAACGAGAGCTACTCAAGGCTGGTAAGTCAACTACCTTGAACTCACGACATATCACAGGTCATGCTGTAGACATGGTTCCTTATCCTGTCGATTGGGAAGACCTAGAACGCTTTGAGCTTATGGCTGAAGCTATGAAAGAAGCAGCAGAAGAGCTCGAAATTCCTATCGTATGGGGTGGTGACTGGAAGAGCTTCTATGATGCACCTCACTTCGAACTTGACCGAAAGACGTACCCATGAGCAAGGAGATGATTAACAATAATTTATCAATAGGGTTAATCTTAGGTCTCATTACTCAAGGTGCAGCTATCGTTTGGACTGTATCAATGATGATGTCGGACATCGAAAGTAACCGTGACGACATCATGGAGACACAATCTAGGATCACAAGGCTTGAGTCTGCTGTTAATACTCAGGCTGTGTCGATGGCTAGGATTGATGAAAACATTAAAGCTATTCGTAGTGCAGTAGAGGCTATGGCTAATAGGGGTCAATAGTGCTATGCGTACTGGCCTTTGTTTCCTTCGGACATGCTTGGACTGACGGAGGAAACCAGTTGTTCCAATACTGTTATTACGATTGTGGTCTCCCGAAGAATGGGCTTTGGTACGACAGGGTTTACAGGGTAAGCCATAGCTATGTGTGTCCTATAGAGGTTAAGTTCAAATGATTGATCCCTTTACAGCATTTGCTGCCGCTCAGACAGCCGTATCAGCCATTAAACGTGGGATACAGCTAGGTAAGGACATCGGTGGTATCTCCAGTGATCTAGCTAAGTTCGCTGGGGCTATCTCTGACATTAACTTTGCACATAAGAGGGCTGAGGATCAACCTTGGTATGCTATCTTACTAGGAAGCTCAGGCCCAAGTGCAATGGACATCTTCGCTAAGAAGAAACAAGCGGAGGCTCTTCGTGCTGAAATTAAGCAGTATATTCAGTTTGCCTATGGTCAGTCGGCTTGGGACGAGCTTCTTAAGATTGAAGCTAAAGTTCGTAAGGATCGTCAGGCAACTCTGTATCGTAAAGCGGAGATCAAGCAGACTATTCTGGAGTGGACTTTGGGCATACTGGTGGTGGTATCAGGAGTTGGTATCCTCGGCTTGGGGATTTATTTCCTCGGTAAGAAACAAGGGAAGTGGTAATGACAATACTTGATGATTGGAAAGTTCTACCAAGGCTTATGATGCTGGCGGTCACTGTACTGACGTATCAAGCTGTACATTGGTTTATGTCGTTACCTGACCCCAGTGTAGCCCAGAGTGGGCTTGTATCGGTCTGTATGGGGGCTTTAACGGGTTGCTTTGGTATCTGGATGGGCAAAGAGTCTAAGACTACAGTTACACCCACTAAGATTGTACATGAGGAGAAGTATAGCAAATGATAGGTCAAATCATAAGTTCCATCGGTGGATTAGCTGCTAGTATCATCGACAGTAAGACACAGCTTAAACTGACAGAAGCTGAGATAAAGAAGAAGCAGTTAACTGGTGAGATCGACTGGGACATAGAAGCTATCCGTGCGACACAAAACTCATGGAAAGACGAGTGGATCACACTCCTGTTCTCTATCCCCCTGATACTAGCCTTCTGTGGTGACTGGGGTAATGCGATAGTACAAGCTGGGTTCGCTTCACTTGATGGTATGCCAAAGTGGTATCAATATTCCCTCGGAGGTATCGTGAGTGCCAGCATAGGGATGAGGTCGGTATCGAAGTTCTTTGGGAGTAAGTAATGGAAAACTTAAGGCTGCCGCTTGCCTTGGTTGCTGCAATGGCTGCACAGTTAACTGCTGGAGTGTGGTGGGTTAGCCAACAGGCTGCGACGATCTCAAGCCTAGAAGAAACGGTATCTCAACTTGGCTCCCGTATGGCTCTTGAGGATGCCGTAAATACTAAGA
>Ga0209094_1001920_pt1 | contig 11162 bp, 7 predicted proteins | sample COGITO_mtgs_1004_2_FD_184790 | JGI IMG/M metagenome (GOLD analysis project Ga0209094, IMG submission 184790) | Pelagic marine microbial communities from North Sea - COGITO_mtgs_100430 (SPAdes) (version 2) | ecosystem: Environmental > Aquatic > Marine > Epipelagic ...
AGGTGCTGCTGGTGCAGGTGCTGGTGCTGACGGTGCTGACGGTGCTGACGGTGCTGACGGTGCTGGGGCAGGCGCTGGTGCAGGTGCCAAAACCGTAGGTGTTACTACATTGGATGGGTTAGACGCAACAGAGATACCGACGGCGTTATTGGCAACTACCGTGAAGGTGTAATCTGTTCCGTTTGTAAGACCTGTGAGCGTTCCAGTCAAAGTTGACCCATCGCTAGTCGTTAAGGTCTGACCAGCGCTAACTGCGGTAACAGTGTAGGAAGTAATAGGTGAGCCGCCGTCGCTAACTGGCGCCGTCCAGGTGACGGTAACTTCGCTGTCTGCAGCAACTGCACTTACTCCGCTTGGTGCGTCCGCAACTGTTGCAGGGCGCGATGCGACATTTGACTGTAGTAGTTTGGTTGTGAACGCAGAGCCGGTTATGGTTTCGACTGCATTGGCTTTAATCCAGGTGTCCACACTAGAAGGCGTACTAGCCGGGTTGTCGCTCAGGTAGGTTGCAATGGCCCCTGCAACATGCGGGGAGGCCATGGAAGTTCCGTTTAGAGCTCCTTGTCCATCACCGAGTAATGCAGATGTTATTTGCACCCCTGGCGCGTAAACATCCACTCCAGCTCCGAAGTTGGAGAATGAAGCGGCTGCGTCGTTCCAGTCGGATGCACCAACTGTTATCGCTGACGCAGCGGACGCGGGGGAGTAGGCACTAACGTCGGCGCCGTTGTTGCCTGCTGCTGCAACTACGGTGATACCGGCTGCAACTGCAAGGTCGACCGTGGTGTTTAGGCTTGCTGACAGGTTCGCGGAGACGGACATGTTCACAACAGCTTTTTGGCCGGGGAATGAACCAGCGTGGTTGTCGGTAACCCATTGGAGCCCTTCAATGAGGCCGGAAACGGTCCCTGTACCGCCACAGTTAAGTACTCGTACCCCAACCAGGGTAACTTCTGGTGCTACACCCCAGCGGTCCGAACCGATAGTGCCAGCGACGTGTGTGCCGTGAGCGTTGCAGTCCATGGGATCCGTGTCGTTGTCGACGGTGTCAAATCCTGTGGACTGAGCGTTGGTGAGTTCGCTGTGTGTGTAGTCGATACCGGTGTCGATGACATAAACTACGACCCCGCTACCGTTGCCATCGCGAGGGTAGTATCCGTCTAGTGGGAGTGCGTTTTGGTTGATTCTGTCCAGGCCCCAGTACTGACAGTTGGTTGCCCACACGCTTTCAGTGTTGCAGTTGTAGTCAGCTATCGTTACGAGGCTGTCTTCCTCAACGATAAGCACTTCCTCTGATGCGTTGAGCTCTGCTCGCTCCTGCGGTGTTACTTCACCGGTAAAAATTTCACCATCTACTGTTTTAACGATAACAACGTCGGCTGCTGCCGCGTCATCGGCAAGTAGTTCCTCGACGGTGTTCGACCCGGCTGGATCCGAATCTGCTGCCTCATCAGCAACCGTAGTTAACCCATCCACCGTTTCGCTTAGGGAAAGGGCTGGTTCGCTCACCGCGTCGTTACCTACCGCTAAGGCAGGTGCTGAAACAATCAGGGTGAAAGCTAATGTTGCCGTTAAAGTTTGTGTCGTAAGTCTCATGGGAACTCCTTATGTCTCTACGTCACTGTCGGTTGTTGACGTAATTAGCACTGTGACGGCGACACTGCTGAGAGCAAGGGTTTTGTTCACTATTTGAAACTATTTCCTTGTAGGAAAAACGAAGAAGCCACCTAGTTGCCCAGGTGGCTTCTTCGTTTTGTTGTTGTGATTTTATGGCTGCGTGTAGGTAGCGGAAACAATGTTTCCATTCGCGTCACGAACCTCGAAAGTGATGGAATCACCCTGTCCCAGACCGCCGCCGAAACTCGCGGTCCCCATATTAATTCCTTCACCTTGGGTCGCGGTTGTCCACGGGGTGGAGTTGCCATTCGTTGTCCAGCGGGTGTCCCGGCTATCGCCACCGAACCACAGGTAGCTGGCTTTAGCTCCACCAATATCACCTGGCACGATTCGCGGTGTAGTGTCCAACGGGGCAATAAAGACCGCGGTAGATTCCGAATCGCCTGTGCTGTTGTCAATCAGCTGGAATGTGTGCGTCCCTGGGCCAACCGTCGTTTCGACAAAGTTACTGCCACCGTAGTTGTTAAAGAAGGTACGCTCAACCGGCACACAGTCACCATCAATACAGACGGTGTAGTCGCCACCCTCGTTCAGAGTGTCACCATCCCACTGCAGAATCGTTGATTGTGAATTTACGATAGGTGTTCCATCAACATGCACGGCTGATGGTTGGTTTGCCACCAGGTTACCGAAGCTGTTCGCTACGGCATCCTTCGTAATAGCGACGGTGCCAATAACGCTTTCGGTTACACGCTCACGCACAGTGAACTCCCAATCTCCGGCTGGTAGCCCAGCAAATATGGTGTAAGGACTGGTAGTCACGGGGAGGTAACCGAGTATCGATCCACCGCTTGGGGAAGCTCCTAGTTCGTAGTCGACCCCAGGGGTTGTGGTCCATGTCAGTGTTATTGTGCGGTCTGGATTCAATACGGCAGAGACAGCATTTACTGTGTCACCAGTGTTGTCACCCGTGTTATCGCCAGTGTCACCAGTGTTGTCACCCGTGTTATCGCCAGTGTCACCAGTGTCACCAGTGCCCGTGTTACTCGAGGTGGTCAGGAACTTAACTTCCGCGCCAGCCACTGCAGGGAGAACAGCAGAAGTACAGTACGAGTAATCCTCGTTACAAACCTCTACCGAACCTGCTTCAGGCGTTCTGCTACCTTCGTTGCCCAGTAAAGTAAACTGAGAACCATTCGCAGGGTGGAAAATGACATGCTTTGCATTAACACTTTCCACATTAGCTAGGTCGTTCATACGAGATGCAGCTATAGTCGTTGGCGTGTAGTCGTTCAGAGGTACTTGCTGAAACGCGCTGTCGCCGGCGAGCAGCTTGCCAATACTCACAGCTGATGATTCAGTTGCGGACTCATTGGCACCCTTAATGAACAAGCTGTAAGCGATGGCGGCTATAGCGGCAAGAATACCGATGATGATAATCACAACGATAAGCTCAATTAGTGTGAATGCTTTCGTCTTTCTTAAATTTGTTTTCATGTTTTCCTTAATGTTAGGTGTTGCTACGTCTACTGTCGGTAGCTGACGTAGTTGGTACTGTGACGGCGGTAAAGCGAAACGCAAGCACTTAAAGGATGTTTTTGAAAGCGCTTCTTTCAGAACACGCACAGCGACGTGTGTAAGGTGAAAGTCATTTGTTTCCCTACATGTGAACTATCCGTAGTGTGTGATAGTTGCTAAATATTTTTCAAAATATTTAGCGAAAGGGGTTGTGTTCGGGAAGAAGCCCTCACTGTTGAAGGTAAGGGAGATTACCTCCGCTGAGCGAAGGAACTCTCCATGTCAGACTGCAGAGAAGCGAGTAAATCACCGTTAAAAATGGATGTAGTGTCAGAGATTGCTGCGTCAACGTCATTAGGGAGCAAACCAACATCCCCTGCGAGCAGGGCAACACCGTAGAAGACGCCAAGCGTAATAATCGCAACACACATACCTAAAAAGTTCATACAGACACCCGTGGGCGCGAGGCAACTAAACACAAGGGTTTAACCAAATAAACTTATGAACTATTTAACAATATCTGTGTAAAGGAAACCCCGGTAAGGAGAGAGGGCCTTACCGGGGTTACTGGTATGTCCAGTGGTTAAAAATCTAGGTTGAGGTTCCGTGCGTTGAAGGCATCATCGCGTTGTGTGTTTGTGTTCACTGACACTGTTAGCGGTGCTGTTGTTTCACCGGTCTGCACGAAACGCTGCTGGGCACCGTAGAAATGCAGGTTGATGAACCGGGGACCGCCGTCACGGTTTTTAGTTATCTGCCAGGTCGCTTTCCGAAACGGTAGGTCTTCAGCATTGGTGAAGAAACTTTCACTAGGTCCGGCGAACTCTGCGGAGTCAGCGCGTACCTGCTCATGGTCTACATCAGCTCCGTCACGCGGGTCGTTAGGGTCCACAGAGACAATGATTACTGCGTGAGCATCGTTACCGATTTGGTCTGAACCACCGAGTGACTCTGTGCCACCGGATGGAAGGTCCGCACCTGAGGCGCGAGCTTTAGTAAGTTCAGAATTTGACCCTGTTCGGTTAACATGGTGGGCTAGGAAGATAGGAACGTTAAGGTCGCTTTCTTTACCGGCGTCGATTAAATCTTTAGTAATCTTTCCGTAGAAGTTCGCTGTGCCACCAGCCTTGCTAGCCGCGTTGCCGCCGTACCCGAGTCCATGGAGGTTATCGACAACGAGTGCGCGGAGTTTCTTTCCGTCTGCAGCAAACTTGTTCTTGTATTCGCGAGCTGTAGCGATGACTTTCTCATGGCTCCAGCCGGAGCAGTCAACCAAGTACAGGGCAACATTGTTCTCAAGCCAGGTGGCGGTCTTAGTTGCCGTCTCTATGGTGGCTGGGGAAGGCTCCTGCAGCTTCCATTTTTCGATATGCCCGTTGCAAGCTACTAGACGGTCGATAATGTCTTTGGCTGGCATTTCAGTATGGAAGTAGAGAACTGGGCCTCGCGTTGCTATCTGTGCGGACATTTGTAGTAGCGCAGCTGATTTACCTGAGCCTTCACGCCCAGCGAAAACGAACAACTTACCGGGGGAGATGTGCAGCTCTTCATCTATGCCTTTGATGCCTGTAGGTTCCCGGCCAGCGTTGGGGAACTCTGAACGCAACGCCAGCATCTTCTCGTAAGTTGCTTTGAAGTTGGTCGTAGTCACAGCTTTAGGTAGCGATGCGGCATTGTCAGGTAGAGAAGGCATATCTGGTTCCTCATCTGTATACGGGAGGTGGAACTCGTCCCTGATTGACCCGATTGTGAGTGTGAGGAGTTCTGAGTCCACTGGCTCCTGGTCACTAAAGCCTGCGGAGTTCCACCATGAGCGGGCAATTTCTCGGTTACCCTCACATGCTTGCAGAACTCTTTCCATTGCTGCTCTTGCCGGTACTGTGCTTTGTTCCTTATGCATTTCGTGCTCTCTCTCTATCGTTGTTTTCGTTGGTTGTTTAAAATCCCGTTTACATAGGCAAGGCTGGCTTTACCAACCGCACTTGCCTTGAACACTGCGTCGATTAGCGCTAGTGAGGTCTGTGCGTAGTTTTGGCTTGATGCGAACTGCGAATCAACCGACTGGCGCAAGGAATGGATGGAACTGTCATTTAGGTACTTGCTCATCACGAAAACCACTACGCTGCGGTATTCGAGCTGCTCCGCTGTGGCAACACTGGCGGCACTTCGCTTGTAGTGGATGCTGGAAATCAAGCATGTGTCAGCCGCACCGCCGGGGGAGTCCCCTGTTGGGCAGGCGCAGTTCTCGGCGTGCTGGGTAAAGTTATTGCGGACGCTCTTAGGGACCTGTGCTATGAACGAGCGGTACACGGTGCGTAGGTCAGCAGCGTCCGGTCGTGCCTGATGGAATTGAGCCAGGGCGGCCATCATGTATCTTTCTAAATCCTGACCGGTGCGAACATCTGCCACGCTGATAGGTCCAGAAGTAGTCTCTAATCCATCTTGGTATCTCATGAAAGAGCGAAGGGTGTAGGACTTGGCAACCCCTGAGCTCGAACGAACGTCTAGGGGAACCAGGAAGCCTTTCTCCTCTAGCTCCAACGCCGCTTCAGGGACCTCTTCACGCGTCAACCCTGACCATCCTGCTACAGAGGGCAGCATTGCGAACGATACAACGCCGTCCGTGTTGTCTTTAGTGGCTTTCAGGATGCAGTTGACAAACAGGCGGAATGCAGGGTTGGACAGGTCGCTTATGTCCTTGTCCATCAGCATCTTGGTGCTTAGCACGCATTCTTGTTTCATGGCTTTCACAGTGCAGGCGACTTCGTTATACGCAAGGTATTCAGGTTCCTAAGTTATGAACTATTTGACAGTTACTACATATATATGTGTGGTGGCGCTTGTGCGCTTGTGCGCTTGTGCGCTTGTGCCATTGCTCAGTTATTCAATGCTCAGGTATTCAACATTGAACTACTCAATGTTGAAAGCAGGGGTTCTTACGCTTAAAGGCCAGACGCCCTAAGGCATCATGCATAGCCAATCCGAACCCTCCAAGGTACAAGCCAAATTCGAGGAGTTGAGGGGACTGGCGAGGTAGAAGTAGTAGATTCCCTTTTCATCCGTTTTTGGGTCTTCCCAAATTATCTTGCATTTACCCTCGGAATTGAATTTTGCCTTGACTGCACCTTTCTTAGTTTCGTACACAGCACACGTGCCTTCGCTGCTGCTAGAGACTCTCCAAGTAAGGCCCTTAACCGCCGAACCTCTAGCCTGGTCCTTACTCACGAGCGTGTACTTTGACCCTACTTCCACAGTCTTGACCTTCAAAGTATCTTCGTAAGCGTCCGGGGCGTAAGGCAGAACGGTCACTGAGTCAGTGGCATATGCGGGCGCTGCCACACCCACCAGACCAACGAGCACAAGCGAGACGGCTGCAGCGGGCGCTGCTAGGTTTCTTAGTAAAGACTTTCTCATTATTCTCCTCAATAGCGGAATGGGGTCACTCTTACTGTCGGCAAGGTTGTTTTTACAGACTAAGAGTGCAACCGTGCCGAAAGGAGTGGCCCCGGCACTAGGTTGAGTACCTTTTTGAGAAAAATAAAGAAGAACCCCCCACCGGTCAGTGAGGGGTTCTTGGTGCACGTTTGGTAGCTACCTGAACACTGCCAGGGGTCTACGTTTCTGAGGTAAGTTCACGTATCCGAAACTTGGCAACCTTGCGTGATGTGTTCTGCTTCGGGTCGTATCCCCTGGCGTACCATCCCAGTTCTTCCAAGCTATTATTTTCAAGGATACGACCCAACGTTGCCCACTCTTGGTTACCGTTGATGCCCTTTTTAGTAATTCGGTCCACCTGTGACTTACTGAGGATGTCGTTACTATGAATAACTTCTTTAGCGTGTGCGACTCGCTTGTCGAATATGGCGTTGTCCTCGTTGACTTTGCTGTCTACTACAGCTTCAGGTCCGTGAGCAGCGATGCGCACTACATCATCCCGACCCAGCACGATGATTTTCGTACTACCTAAAAGAGATTTCAAGTCAGCGCTAGTGGGGACCCGAGTTTCCCCCTCAGGGGAGGTCTTCGGGGCCGCGGTATCTAAGTTGACTTTGCTCAGGTCGACAGCCTTCCGCTCCACGGGTGCTGACCCTGAGAATCTCGGTGGTGCTGCGGGGGTGCTATCCCGGCCTTCGCCGATACTTCCCACGAACTTACCGTCTTTACCTTTAATATATTTGGTCATTAATTTCCTTTCGTTACAGAGTAACTATCCGTAAAAACTTCGTGAACTGTTACTTACTAACTACTAGCAAATGATGAGCTGGGAAGAAAAACGCAGAAACCCCCACCGGTCAAAGTGAGGGTTTCGGAAGTGATAAAGACTATGCAGCTTCTGCCTCTGTAACAGTTTCATCCAACTCAGCATCACTGCCGGTTTCGGTCTCAGTAGCTGACGACTCTTCAACCGCAAGCGTCTTACCGTGCTCAATGATTGCAGCTAAAATCGCGTCAGATTCCATCGCTCGTTTAGCTGACTGATACACGGAACGAACCTCGTCAATGTCTGAAGACGCCTCGGCCTCAGCCAAGTAGTCGCGAGGACTGATATCGCCATCGCGCTCAACTACGACATCAGCACCCTTAGCCAAAGCAATTTCCTCAGGCGTATACCCAGCGCCGAGCACGCAGTCTGAAAACAATTGTCTGGCCAAACGGCTCACAGCCCGCCATTGGCACATGTCCAGTGGGTACGCGCCCCAAGTCCCGTTCTTTAACAGATTGGCTCGCTTAGCGTCATCCATAGTGAAAGTAGCCGAACCAGTATCACCATTGTCCGCACGAGTGCCGGTAGCTTCAATCCCTGACTTGTCGGGGAGGACGGTGAACTCAACATTGTGCCCAGCCTTGCGAATAAGGGCAAGCAAAGCTTCCGGCTTCACAGAAGCCTGGCCTTGAATGACTTGGAGCATTCGCATAGAAGTCATGCAGTCCCAGTCGAAGGAAGACCCGGCAAGAGCGGCCGCCACGATGTTTGGAACGTTGTTACGGTAGTCCTTAGGTACAATAGTGCTTTTTGACAAGATTTCCGCTTGGCGAATTATCGCTTCAAGTTCGTCTCTGGTTGGGTTGGTCATTGGTGCTCCTAGATAAAGTTGCCAGTTTGTTCTGACACTAAATACAGTGCCGGCGATAGTCGTGAGCGCAACCCTTTTAGAAGACTAATTTTTAGAAATCTACCCACAACCTGTCCTGTGGGTAGATTTCTAAACAACTACGCATGCAACCATGCAATATACATTTCACATTTAAGATTTGCATGGTTGTCCCTGAACGAGGACAACACCTCGCTGTCCGCGAACCAGGACACGCAGCAAAAACATCCACTGTGTGCATCCCAAGGAGAACCCTTACGGAGAACAGTTGTGAACACACGCGAAACAGTGTGTGTTTACTAGCTACTAGTTCCTGTGTGTGTGTTAGCAGTTAGTAGTTTCGTTTATGTTGATAGTAGTAACTTAATTAGTTGTAGATACTTTGTAGTAGGAGTGAGAGTACGTCTTTCTTTTTATATAGATAAATAGATAGTTTTATGTGTTTTTAGCCCTTACTGAATCCGAATACCAGCTCTGTTGGTTGCCATATTTTTACATATGCGTTTTTGGCCCTCTCCCCTCCTGAAATAGCCCTTTTCGTACGCTACCTTCACTACCTGTGTTACTGCCTCTTTTAGGTGGTTCCAAAATTAGCGTTATTTAGCGGTTTAGGCACACGAAAAGCCACCCTTCGGGGTGGCTGCCGCGATACAGTTTAGAACGGTGGGGCACCCTCACTATCGGAAATCCTGTCTCCTGTGAGGGCACCCCTACGCCTAGTAGCCCGTTACTTCACCTTGAACTTGTAAGTCTCGTTGAAGGACTTGTACTTGCCTTTAACCTTCGGGGCTTTCGCGGTCACGACACACGCACCGGCTTTCTTACCGGTCACTGTCGCCTTCCCGTTCTTATTCACCTTCACGGAGCAGAACTTCTTACCTTCTTGAACCTTCCAGGTGACGGGCTGGCCTTTCAGCTTGTAGTCCTCATCGGTTACGGACTGGTTTTTCTTAGCGAGGGTCTTGCTCTTGTCGACCTTTAAGGAGCTGCCAGCCTTGTCCGCTGCTAGCGTCGCGGTCTGGTTACCCATTGCGTTCGCGACATCGAAAACCCAGCTCTTAGTTGCGTACGCGCCGTACCCGCCGGTGGTTACCGTGACTTTGCACCGCGCCGGAGCGGTGCTTGTGCCAAGCATCGTGATTTGCGGGGGGATGGACTTTGTGCTCATCACCTGGCACGGACCTTCCACCGCTAGTTGCGGAGCGTTCCCGCTCTCGGTGGTGTAAGCGACCTTGCTGTACCCGTACGGTAAGACCTCACCCTTGGGTATCTCGTCCCATAACTCCCCGCCGACTCTGAGCGTGAACTCGTCGATGAAAGGCGCGGGGTTAACGGTGGTTGTTCCCGCGGTGGTGTCCGTACCCGCTTCTCCGGTGTACCGCGCGTAAATCACCGCGTCCCCGTACGCACTCGGGGTGAGGGTGAGTTTCGCTTCACCGTCTTGCACCGGTGCGCTCCCAAGGATTCGTGCGCTCTGGTTACCCTCGAGGTCCACTTCCTGCACCCCGAACTCCACAGCGCCGTTCTCAGCGTCCACGGTTGCTACCAGCTCTGTCTCCACACCCTGGTACGCCTCCGCGGGAGTAATGAGTCGTAGGTTCAAACCTTGCGTAGCGTTCGCGCTGCCCCCGTCACCCAGGATTGGGTAACCACCCACAGGGGTTTCCGTACCCTCTCCTGTGTCGCCCCCTGTTCCGGGGTCAGTGGGCTTCTCTGGCAAGCCACCCCCGTTACCGTCCCAATCAGTGTCAATCCCACACGCCTCGTTCGCGGTGTAGTTAAGAACCTCAACTACCACCTCGTAACTTGGCGCCGGTACTAACACGCCCGCACCTTCCGCGAAGGTCTCTTCCTCACCACTGTCCGGGTCTACCGGTGCCGGGAAGGTGCTGGGGTAGTCCTCCCCGTAAAGGTGTTCTTGAACCTTGTCCGCTAGCTCTTGCTGCTCTTCCTCGGTCCAGTAGTTCGGCGGCACCGGTCGGGCTGGGGGTCCTTGCGGTGTGCTGTCTTCCGCGTTGCTCACGCCGTCACCGTCAATGTCACCATCTTGGTAGTTAGGTGTTCCGTCACCGTCAATGTCACCGTCGTGGGCATTCGTAACCCCATCACCGTCAAGGTCAGTGTCTTGCGTGTTGGGAACACCGTCACCGTCAAGGTCAGTGTCTTGCGTGTTGGGAACACCGTCACCGTCAAGGTCAAGGCTCCGAGCGCTCACCTGCGTGTCCTTACCTAACGCTTCGCACATCTCCGGGCTCGGAGTTACGTTCACCACTAGCACACTGCTCTCATAGCGGTCATCATCCCCGTAAGCGTGGGGCACATCGTAGAAAGCCTGTAAAGGGTAAGCGAGGTCCTCCAGTGAGGACACCTCCTGCTCGACGTTAGCTGTGAGTGTGAATGAGTAAAGCGATGATGCTGACCCAGCGGGCACCTGCGCCGTACCTACTACCGCGTCCTTACTAGTTAGGCTCAAAGTACCCGCTTGTATCGGGTCGGTGCTGGTTAAAGACACCTGGTAAGTGACCGTTTCGCCTACCGCTACCTCGCTCGGGCCTGTGAGAGACACCGCAACTTCCGCGCTCAGGTCGCAGTGAGTAATCATCGTCCCGTACCCGTTGTTGTACTCGCTCACCTTTCCACCAAACGCATCACACATCTCTATCGGCGGCACGCACCCGTAGGTCGATGTCGCGTCCGGACCTGAACGGTTCCCCCACATCGCTCTGAAGTCACCTAAGCAGTGCGGCTTGAACCTGAACGTGTCTTTCGCTGTCTCTTCCATCTGGTACACCTGGTAGGGGAGCGCTAACCCTGGCGTGCCGTTCTGGTATCTAGCGCAGGCGTTATCGAAATCAACGTCATCAAACCTCAAACTGCTCGCGTTCCCGTAAACTGGTTCGCACCAGTAATCAGCGACGCCTGACTGCTTCTCGG
>Ga0209094_1001927_pt1 | contig 11132 bp, 10 predicted proteins | sample COGITO_mtgs_1004_2_FD_184790 | JGI IMG/M metagenome (GOLD analysis project Ga0209094, IMG submission 184790) | Pelagic marine microbial communities from North Sea - COGITO_mtgs_100430 (SPAdes) (version 2) | ecosystem: Environmental > Aquatic > Marine > Epipelagic ...
GGCGCGGTCGCCCTGCTGAGAGTTGATGCTTTCACCCGAGTGATCTACACGTCCTACCGAGCAAGCTTCGATCGAACTAACGCAGCGGTTCTCGCGGGCATGCTGGTACTCCTTGCCGTCATTCTTATTTCACTAGAGCGCAAAGCCCGTGGTCGTTCGCTGAGATTTCGGGCCGACAAAGGAGTTGCATCCTCACCATTGCCTAAGGCTCTTACTCCAGCGTTGTCAGCGTTGAGTTCACTGTGGTTCGTTGCTATCGCCACAATTAGTCTCGCGATCCCCGTCATTTCACTGCTGATCAGACTCGGCGAAGGAACGCGCAGACCACTTGACTGGGCAGAACTCTTAGGTGCTGTTGCAAACACCGCTTGGGTTTCGGCCCTTGGCGCCGTCATCGCCGTCCTGCTCGCACTTCCTATCGCCGCACTCGCATCTCGTTTTCGAAGTAGGAGCGCCAGCACAATCGAGTCGGTGTCTTATTCAGGCTTGGCGCTTCCCGGTGTTGTGATAGGACTCTCTCTCGTGTTCCTTTCAATCAACACCGTGCCGTTTCTTTACCAAAGTTTTGTGCTGCTGGCATTCGCCTATGCGGTCCTGTTTCTTCCCAAGTCACTTGGGGCATCACGCACTGCATTGGAGAACGTCCCACCGGCATTGGGACAGGTGGCCCAAACATTGGGTTACAAGCCTCTGCGCGCGTGGCTTTACACCAGCGGCCGAATTTCTTGGCCGGGAATCGCAGCCGGCGGACTACTCGTCATGCTCACCGCGATGAAGGAACTTCCCGCCACCCTAATGTTGCGACCAACCGGCTTTGACACTCTTGCGACTGAACTGTGGAGCCGGACCGAACTTGCTGCGTTCGGTGCTGCCGCACCCTACGCACTTGCACTTATTGTGCTTGCCGCGATTCCTTCATTTGCCCTATCCCGGGGTTTCCTAACAAACTCAAAAGAAACTATGGTGAACGCGTGAAGGCCATTTCTATTCGAGATCTCAGTTCCGGGTACGGCGGCGATCCTGTGATCCGCGACATCAGTTTTGATCTAGAGGAAAAAGAACTCCTTGCTATCTTGGGGCCGAGTGGTTCTGGTAAAACCACGCTCTTGAAAACGATTGCCGGTTTTCTCCCAGCACAATCTGGACTTATCAAGCTTGACTCCCAAGTTGTCTCTTCTCCGCAGAAAATTGTTCCACCGGAGAAACGAAACATTGGGTTAGTCCCCCAAGAGGGTTCTCTTTTCCCCCACTTGGACGTCAGTGCCAATATTAGTTTTGGAATCCGGCGCAACCCGAAGAAAACTCAACGAGTCGCTGAACTACTCGAGATTATTGACATGAAGGAATACGCCCACGCGCGCCCGCAAGAACTCAGTGGCGGCCAGCAACAGCGTGTAGCACTTGCACGAGCCCTAGCACCCACGCCAAAGTTGATCCTGCTCGACGAACCCTTTACTGCAATGGACACGTCACTGCGTGCGCAAATGCGCAGGGACATTAGAAATATTCTCACCTTGACAGCAACTACCGCGATCATGGTGACCCACGACCAGGAAGAAGCTCTTGCTACAGCGGATCAACTTGCGATCATGCAGGACGGCAGACTCATTGCGTTTGGCACCCCACACGAGCTGTACGAAAAACCTGCATCACAAGATGTGGCCAGTTCACTTGGTGAAGTCAACGCGATTCCGGCAACCGTTGAATCTGAGCACAGCGTTAACACAGAACTTGGAACGTTTGTCGCGAGAATTATGGGTGACGCGGTTCTCGGCCAGCACGGAATCGTATTAGTCCGACCCGAAGCACTCACAATTGAAGAAACCGATAGCCCAAACGCGAAGATAACAGGATCAGTTTTCCACGGTCACGACTCAACGGTGACGGTGTCTACGAACAGTGGAATGGTTCTCAAGGTCAGAGAATCGCAACAGCATGATCGGGTCCCAGGAACGTTGTGCGCGGTCAAAGTCCTCCGCGAAGGAATCTTCCTTAAATAAACACCCCACCCAAGTGTTGGGATCCAGAACACAGGGCCAGACTTAACTCGTGAGTTCTTCAAGTATCAAGGCAGCTCCTGCGACTGCCCGGCAAAGAAACATAAGTCGGATAGTGCTCGACGCAGGACCAGTTGTCGCCTGGTTCGCAGTGATTGCAAGCCTGCTCACCCAAGTGACCGCGACCTCGACCGACATTGGGCCCATACCTGCTGTGCTTGCCTTGATTGCTTTGGCAATTGGAATTCCCCATGGTGCTGCAGACAATCTGACGCTGGTTCACACACTTTCCTGGCGCGGTTGGATTCGAATGGGTGTGGGCTACTTAACCATTGCCGCACTAGCAGCTGCGGTAATCATTATTCTTCCCGCATTTGGTTTCATTCTTGTTCTTGGAATGACGGTGTGGCACTTTGGAGCGGGAGACGTCGAAGCCAGAACTGAACTCTCAAGACAAGCACCGGTAAATCGCAAGTTCAGAATTCTTTATGCACTGGCGTTGGGCAGCGCACCAGTATTACTCCCACTCACTTCCCCTGCAGCGCTCAGCACCGTGACATCTTTGGAACCACAACTCGCCCAGATCTACGCAGGCCCAGCTACAACTTTGATACGCGGAATCGTCGCGGTGCTCCTGATTGTCACCATCCTGGTCTTAATCAATCGAAGTGACCTTCGAGGTGCATTCGAACTATTCACCCTTGGTGTTCTGGGTTTCGTCGTCTCACCATTCATTGCTTTTGCCGTCTATTTCAGCTTCTGGCATGCGGCCCGTCATACCGCTCGACTTGCGCAGGTATCAACAGGTGCAGTCACGATTCGCTCTATGGCCGCCGTAACAAGAATCGGTATCCCCTCTCTGATCGGCTTCATTGCAATCCTTGTCATTCTCACCGTGTTCATGGGTAATGACGCACTCACTGGAACCGTGCTTTGGATCGGCCTAGCAATTGTTTGGGGACTCACCGTTCCGCATATGTGGTTCGTTTCGCGTTTTGACAGGCGGAATCGGACGCGGTCCTGATCTACACTTAATAGCTTGCTTAGTCCGGAAGTGGATCGAATTCGCGAGCATTTATATCCAGTTGAGCGAGCATCTCGACCCTTGCCTGATGTCGACCACCATCGAAGGGCGTTGTGAGAAAGACTTCAAGTGCTTCTACCGCCACGCTTGGCTCGGTATACTGCTCACCAAAACTGGCAACGTTTGCGTTGTTGTGTCGACGAGTCATGATCGCGTCCTGAGAATCACGAATTACACCTCCTCGCGCTCCAGGAACTTTATTGACCGCCATACAAATGCCCTGTCCGCTACCACAGACAACAACACCGGCATCAACCTGATCCTCTGCCACTGCTCGAGCGACCATGGCGCCGAATTTCGGGTAGTCGCAACGATCACTATTAAATGTTCCTACATCCGTGACTTCGTATCCGGCGTCAAGGAGCCAAAGTCGGAGGGTCTCCTTCAATGCGAAGCCTGCATGGTCAGATCCGATCGCAACCTTCATAAATATTCTTCCTCTTTCATAATTTTTAGCATTGATTGTCGAAGGTGAAGTAAGGACTCCGCGGCCAGTGGATCTGGCGTGACAACTTCAGACCAACTTTGCGGGATTGGATTGCTCGTCAAGCCAGCCCCGAGTAAAGCGGCCCCAATCACAGCTGCGTCTGGCGCTTCCATGACCGCCAGAGGCACTCCGGTGGCATCCGCTAATAATTGACGGAATACCGGGTTATGGGTGCCACCTCCCACAAGTGGCGTGGGCTTTGGCAGCGAAGCACCAGTTTCCCCCACTGCGGAAACTCCCAGAGCGACCGCTTGTGCCACTCCGACAAAGATACTTCGAAGCATCGCAGGGCGATCGGTACTCAAAGTTAAATCGTGCCACGACCCACGCAGATGGGAATTCATGAAAGGGGTTCGCTCACCAGAAAGGTATGGGATGTATAGAGGGTCTTCATCTCGGAGTCCTTCAGAGAGCGCCGCTACTCCCTCCTCAATTGACGCGTTGAACCAACGAAGTGCCGCTGTCAAGGAGAGACCTGCATTTTGAATCGCACCGATTCGGTACCAACCAGATCGAGGTTGACCGACCGTCGCAAACGTGTGCGTACGAAGGGTTGAATCAAAATCGGGGCCCTCGAGCACCCTGACAACTTGAGACCCACTCCCTACCGCAATGAAGCCTTGACCTGGCTCAAGGCCAAGCGAAGAGAGCACACATGCAGTGTCCGCTCCCCCAACCACACACGGATATTTTGTTCCGTTGAAATCCACATATCCGGCACTTGCTTGAGACGCTCGGACCGGTGGAAGTAGCTCCGGCTCTACTCCCGACCATTGAACTGCCTTCTTCGACCAATCACCAGCACTACTATCGAATAGCAACGTGCCGGAAGCATCGCTTGGATCGCTTGCTATTTGGCCACCCAAAGCGGCTCGCAACCAGTCTTTGGGTTGCAAGACGTGCTTGGCATCGACGAATAATCCGGGCTCATTGAGCTTCAACCATGCCAAAGTTGTGGCGGAAAAGCCTGGAACTGCCGGTGAACCGAGTCGACTCAGTAAGTTGATTCCCAGATCCATTGACATCTGTTTAGCTTCGTCCGAGGCCCGGCTATCCGCCCAAAGAATTGCGGGACGTAGTGGCTTGAGTTCACTATCTGCAATCACTACTCCATGCATTTGTCCAGAAAACCCCACTGAAGTGGGAGTCACATTCGACTCGATGAGAACTCGTTCCACTACTTCACGTGTTGCCCTGATCCATTGCGCCGGATCGCTCTCGGCCCAACCTGACTTTACGGAAGATACCTGATAGGACCGGCTTGCCTGCGCAAGAACCAAACCATCCTCGCTCACGAGAGCACATTTAACTGATCCCGTTCCGAGATCTATTCCCAATGTGGCCACTGTGACGGGATTCTGACTTAAGGTCTATCTGAGATCGAGTCGTTATCGAGATTGCGTTGTTTGCTGCGCGAGTTCGATACCAGTTGACATGAATTCACGTGCGTGAGTTGCAAGATCCATGCCGTCGGTCCAGAGATTCCGCCACACCGCCAGGGTATTTGATAAACCTGGGTCAACGACTGCCGAGGAGAAGGACTCAAAAGTGATTGGGCCTGAATAATTCATGTCCACTAGGGCCTCAAACACCTCTGGGAAGTCAATCGTGCCCTTTCCCAAGTACCCACGGTTGGACTCTCCAATGTGGACGTATCCCAATCGATCACCGCATGCAAGTAGAGGTGCCCGGAATCCGTCTTCTTCAATGTTCATGTGATACACGTCAGCATGAACGACAACATTCTCCTCGCCCACAAGCTCCATAAAGTCCAATGTTTGTTGGACAGTATTGAGCAGGTTGCTTTCGTATCGATTCACGAATTCAAGTCCAATAGTGATCCCGCTTCCAGCCGCCTGTTGCGCAAGTTCCTTTATGACCGATGCGCTGTTCTCCCTAGCTTTCTGCGAAGTTGGGCCCGGATACTTGGCTAGCGCCCCAAAAAGAACACCACCGAGATACGTTGAGTTGACGCCTGAAGCAATCGATAGCGCCTCCATTAAGGTGGCGCGGCCCAAATCTACCTTGGACAAATCTTCGGAGTTAATGTCAGTTTCCAGAGTGAGTCCAAGTGAAAAGCCTGCTGCGATACCGTGATTTTCCAATCGCATTTTGGTGTCTGCAATGTCAATTCGAGAAGGATCAAGCGCTGGGATTTCAATCAGGTCAAAACCAGCCTTTGCAGTGGACGCAATTGCAAATTCTGCTTCCTCCGGAGACCAACCTCCGGTCCAGACCAGCGCGTGCACTCCCAGAAGATTTTTCATTTCAATCCCGTCGTCGTGAATTAATCTGTTTGATGTGAATTCCGGCACTTCTTTACAATGCGCAATCACGCTCTAGCTTGCGTCGCTCCCGTAATTAGCGAAACTAATTCGTCACCGCTCGTATCGCTAGCTCGCATTCCCGTGATGACGTTTCCTTGTCGCATGACCCAAATCTGTTCGGAGAGTCTTAAAACCTGATCAAAGTTATGGCTAATTACGATCACGGCCAAACCTCGTGCTTTGAGTCGCTCAATGAGTTCTTCGACTTTAGCCGTTTCCCTAACGCCCAAAGCTGCGGTTGGCTCGTCCATGATCACTACTTGACTCGACCAACCTGCAGCTCGCGAGATCGCGACTGCTTGACGCTGGCCTCCCGACAATCCGCGAACCCGCGCTTTCACGCTTGGAATGTGAACATCTAGCTCTGAAAGCATGCGCACCGCTTCATTGCGCATAACCCGCTTGTTCAGTATTCGAAACGGCGGAATACCGATCATGAGTTCTCGTTTGAGAAATAGGTTCTGCCAGATCGTGAGGTCCTCAATCAATCCGAGAGTTTGATAGACGGTCTCAATTCCAGCTTCACGGGCCGCTTCAGGGGAATGAAATGAGACGGGTTCCCCGAAGATTTCTACAGTGCCTTCGTCAGCTTTTTCAACTCCAGCAATAATTTTGATCAGGGTCGACTTACCGGCACCGTTGTCACCAATTATTGAGGTCACCTCACCAGCTTTTGCCGTGATTGAAACGCCCTTCAGCGCACGAACGGAGCCGTAACTCTTGAAAATATTATTCGTTTCAACTGCAAACCCCTGTGATTCAACCTGACTTGTCATTTTGCTGACCTCACCAATACCGCCGAAATCATTACGATTAGTCCGATAGCGATGAACTGGTAGTACTGGGGGACACCAGCAACAATCAGGCCATTGATGATCATGGTTAAGAGAATCGCGCCTACGAACGGTCCTACGATATTCCCTCTACCGCCAAATAGGGAAACCCCACCGAGGACAACCGCTGCGACAGAGTTGAGCAGAAGCGAAGTATTCATGGATGGTTCGGCAGCTCCGATTCGAGAGATCAGAACTATAGAGGCAATTCCGGCCGCACCACCGGAAATGGCGTAGACCGCAATTTTCATAGCCTTGGTTTTGACGCCCATGGCACGGGCCGTTTCGGTATTTCCTCCTGTTGCCAGCACATGCGTTCCAAACCGGGTTTGGGTGAGGACCAGTTGCGCAATTATCAGTAGGACAACAGCCAGAATCATGATGTAGGGGAACACACCAACTTTCCCAAGTGCGAATGTGGCAAGAGGTTCAGAGATCACTTGCACCGGCGTGGCATTGGAAATAACTAGTGCCACGCCCTGTGCGAGACTGAGCATGCCCAGAGTCACAATAAAGTCGTTAATTTTGAACTGTGCAATGACAACACCGTTAACTACGCCGGCAGTCACACCTGCAACGATTGCTAAAGCCATGCACAGAATAAGTGGTTGACCTGCTGCGAACATGGCACCAAAGGTGACTGCGGACAATGTAACGATTGCCGCGTTAGAAAGGTCAATCCCGGCCGTCATAACGACAAATGCTTGCCCAATTACCAGAATCGCAGGGACAGCGGCCGCTGTAAGAATCGTCGAGATGTTGTAAGAGCTTAGGAAAGTGTCAGGCGATAAAGCCCAAAAGACAATAACAGCTACAACTAAGGCCAACAGCACTGTCCAGTTTGCCCAGAAGTAAGGGCTCTTAAGGCTGTAACCAATTCGCTTCAGTGTTGAAGGAGTATCGGGGGCCGCCACGGAAGCGGCCCCCGAATCCTTCACATCCGGTGTCTGCAAAACAGTTCCTCTGATGTGGCCCATCAATTAATGATGGAGTTAGTTGACTTCTATTACTTTTGGATTAATGCAGCAAACGGGCTATCGAATGCAGCTGGTGGTTGTGGGAAGTTGGAGATTGCGTCAGCAACGTTATCTGCCGTAACAACAACCGCAGGTGATTCCACGAACTCAGTAACTGCGCCACCCTGTGCCGCAACGATGCAAGCCTCTACACCAAGTTGTCCCATAACCCATGGGTACTGGGACACAGATCCTGTGACCTTACCGGATTCGATGTCAACAAGAATCGGCTCGATTCCGTCAACGCCCATTACCTTGATGTCTTTGCCTGATTCCGCAACAGCTTGAGCTATGCCCTGTGCCATCGTGTCATTTGCAGCGAAGATGCCAGCGATATCTGGATTCGCAGCAATCATTGCCTTCGCTGCGTCCAGTGCCTTTGCGGTCTCCCAGTCAGCCGTTACAGGCCCGACAAAAGTCAGCCCTGCCGCGCCTTCCTGGAAGCCATCAATTCGAGCGTTGCTCGTGACGTTGCCGGCAAGCCCGGCAATTAGGCCAATGCTAGCGCCCTCTCCAACGAGTTCCTTCATTTTCTCGCCACCCTTGACACCAGCCTGGTAGTTATCCGTGCCAACAAATGCAGTGATACTGCCACCGGCGGCAGCAAGACCTTCCGTATCAACTGGAGAGTCGATATTGACGATCGGTACTCCTGCAGCGGAGACCTGACCCAAACCTTGGTTTAGGTTGTTGGAACTAATAGGAATGACAACGAAGCAATCGAACCCTTGGCCTGCCAAGGTGTTCAACTTGTCAGCTTGACCAACCTCGTCATTGGTTGTTGGCGCATATTCCACTGTGAGATCCACACCATACTCAGAGGCTGCATCGCGCATTCCCTCTGCGATGGTGCCGAAGAATGGGTTGGCTTCGTCCTTAATGACTGCGGCAATCCGAAGTCCAGCTGTTCCCGAAGCGTTAGCTTCGTCCGTGGTGGTCTCTTCAGAATCTGAAGAGCAAGCACCGAGCAGTAAAGTTCCTGCGGCAAATGCCGCCATGATTCCAGCGGCGCGTGATCGACGAACCATTGATCCTCCTTGAATCAACCACTTATGTCCGAGTTGACATAAGTATTGGTAAATGAAATATTACTAGGCGAATTGCGATATGATCAATCAAAACAGATAACAAAGTTGTCACAATTCGAAAACGAACCAAGGGTCCAAAACCAGTCGCATGACGCGCGAAAACGAAGGGTCGCATCATGGTTTTACCTGCGTTGCCAGGTAGTCGATCGGCTGCCATCCTTGAGGCTTTACGCGCCAATGGAGGTTCAGGCACGCGGACTGAAATTGCCCGTGCAGTGGGCGTCGCCCGAGCAACCCTCATTGAAGAATTGTCTGAACTTGAGGAATTAGGGATCGTCGTTCAATCTTCTGTTGTCACTTCTGCCGGTGGCCGCCCCGCACATACATTTTCAATCAACTCGAGTGGTGCATCTGTTGGAATTATCGATGTCGGAGGAAGCCGGACCCGGGTGGGTATGGCAAACCTGGTAGGCGAAGTGGTTCAGGAATCCTTGCTTCATGTTTCAGTCGAGGTCGGGCCGGAAGACGTTCTGAATTGGGCCGTGGCCGAACTCCAACGAATGCAGGAAGCATTTGGCCCACAGTCCGAGCCTGGCGTTATTGTCGTCGGTCTACCCGGTCCCGTTGATTTCACAACCGGATCAGTCGTTAGGCCTCCCATGATGCGAAATTGGCAAGGCTTTGATGTTCGTAGATTCATTAACAGCAGCATCAAAGCGCCAGTAATAATCGACAACGATGTCAATCTGATTGCAATTGCCGAGCAGCGAATCTCGTATCCACGTTCGCAAGTCTTCTTAGTTATAAAACTTGGCACGGGTATTGGCGGCGCTCTGGTGATTCACGAACGACCTTTGCGAGGAGCCAATGGTGCCGCCGGTGATATCGGGCATACACAATCGATCGAAAACCGAGAGGCCATGTGTCGGTGCGGCCAAGACGGGTGCGTTGAGGCAGTGGCCGGAGGCTGGGCATTAGTTCAACAGCTTGAAAAGCAAGGTGTGCGAGTGGACAGCGTGACCGACGTAGCAAAGCTTGCTAAAGCAGGAAACGTGATCGCGTTGTCCGCCGTCCGAACAGCCTCGAAGGTTATTGGCCAGGCAGCGGCCCAGGCTGTGAGTTTGCTCAACCCCGACACACTCGTTATCGCAGGCGAACTCCTGGAAGCAGGCGACATCGTGATCGCAAGTATCCGCGAAACGATTTACCAGTACTCCCTCCCCTTGGCTACCCACGACCTCACGGTGAAACCAAGCGCACTTGGCCCTTTAGTGGGACTCAAGGGAGGGGCGCAACTCGGAATTGACTATTTGTTCGGTCGCGTTGACTTCTTACAACTCTCATCAACTAACGAAAAATGAAGGGCTCGTACGCATGAAATTTGATCCGGAATTGATCATTTTTGATCACGATGGCGTCCTCGTCGATAGTGAGATCCTCGCTATGGAACACCTTGCGTCGATATCCACCGCACACGGCGTCCCTACGTCAATACCCGAAGCATTTGATCTCTACCTAGGTTCAAGCTTCGACTACGTGGTGGAATATTTGCGCACTAATGGCGCTGTCGTTGATCGAGACGAAGTCCATGATGCGTTCCACACCTCACTTTTTGAGGACTTCAGAACGCGGCTTCAAGAAATACCAGGGACCTCTGAACTTCTTCAAACGCTGAGAGACAACGACCAATTAATTTCAATTGCCTCAAGTGGAAGTCGAGAACGAGTGACACTTGGAATCACGACTACTAGAGCCAACCAATATTTCAAGGACTCGATCATTACAACTGCTGAAGATGCCAAGAGAGGGAAGCCATTTCCAGATCTTTTTTTGATTACAGCAGAACGAGCTGGGATCGATCCACGAAACTGCCTCGTTATCGAAGATAGCCCGTTCGGGATTGAAGCCGCGAGTCATGCAGGAATGTCTTCAATTGGACTTGCGTATCGAACGCCTGCCGAGAAACTCTCTGCGGCTGACCTCGTCGTGCGCACACCAAAGGAAGTCCTACTCGCTTTAGGTTACTAACCGTTCACTCGCCTTGATCCAACTACTGCAATAAGAAGCACAACCGTGAAACCGGCCAGCATGAACGCCTTTGGGTCAACAAAAATCCCCAATAGTGAGTCGGAAACGAACACGAAACCACACAACCAAATACTGGAAATTGATCCGCGAGTTGTTGACGTCGAGATGAGAACGTGCGCCCCACCCAGCACGATTGCGAGCACCACGACTGCAAATATGTTCGCTTCGTAGTTCCCGGTAGCGGTGAGTACCACCATGCCAATCCAGAACAAAACCCCGACTGCTGCGAGAACGTGCACGGTGATTGCGCTCAATCTTGTGAGTGTCATGGG
>Ga0209094_1001929_pt1 | contig 11124 bp, 10 predicted proteins | sample COGITO_mtgs_1004_2_FD_184790 | JGI IMG/M metagenome (GOLD analysis project Ga0209094, IMG submission 184790) | Pelagic marine microbial communities from North Sea - COGITO_mtgs_100430 (SPAdes) (version 2) | ecosystem: Environmental > Aquatic > Marine > Epipelagic ...
ACAGAGTTTGGATAAAAGTAAAGTCCAATAACTGCATAGTTACTTTTTGGATTTTTTGGTTTTTCTTCAATACTTAAAGCCTCTCCATTTTCATTAAAATCAACCACTCCGTATCGTTCTGGATCCTTAACATAATACCCAAAAATCGTAGCCTTCCCTTTTTCTCTTAGATTAATCAGGGAATTTTCTAGTAGATCTGTAAGTCCCTGACCATGAAAAATATTATCGCCTAGCACCAAACAAACATCGTCATCTTGAATAAAGTCTTCTGCTAGAATAAATGCCTGTGCCAATCCATCTGGAGAAGGCTGCTCTTTATATTGAAACTCAATTCCCAATTCCTTACCATTACCCAAAAGTCTTTTAAAGTTAGGTAAATCTGTGGGCGTAGATATGATTAAAATTTCTTTGATGCCGGCCAACATTAACACTGAAATTGGATAATAAATCATAGGTTTATCGTAAATAGGCAGCAACTGCTTTGATGTCCCTTTGGTGATGGGATACAATCGAGTACCGGAGCCTCCTGCTAATACAATTCCTTTCATGGCCTATTTGTATTGAGATTTATAATAATTTTGATAGCTTCCTGAGGTTACATTATCTAACCAATTTTTACTGTTTAAATACCAATCAATAGTTTTTGACAACCCCTCTTCAAAAGTAACTGATGGACGCCAACCTAATGCTCTGTTAAGTTTGGAAGCATCAATGGCATAACGTAAATCATGACCAGGTCTATCGTTTACGAAAGTAATCAACTTTTCGCTAGTCCCTAATTTTCGTTTGAGTTTTTTATCTACTTGTTGGCAGAGTAATTTCACTAAATCTATGTTTTTACATTCATTAAAACCTCCAACATTATAAGTTTCTGAAGCTTTCCCTTTATGAAATATCAAGTCAATAACACTAGCATGATCAATAACGTACAACCAATCTCTGGTATTTTTTCCGTCACCATAGATAGGCAAAGATTTATTATTCAAAATATTATTGATACATAAAGGAATGAGTTTTTCAGGAAATTGATAGGGCCCATAATTGTTTGAACAATTTGAAATCACATAAGGCATTTTATACGTTTCACCGTAGGCTTTCACAAAATGATCTGAACTAGCCTTTGAGGCTGCATAGGGTGAATTTGGATGATACGCTGAAGTCTCCTCAAACAAACCTGAATCTCCTAAAGACCCGAAGACTTCATCTGTACTTATATGATAAAAACGTTTGCCATTCCAGTTATTATGCCAAAGAAACTTAAACGCATTGAGCAAAATCATAGTTCCTAAAATATTGGTTTTGGCAAACCTAAGAGGATCTGTAATCGATCGATCTACATGAGATTCTGCTGCTAAATGAATAACAGCATCAAATTTATAGGTGTTAAAAATTGAATTGATGTACTTTTCATCAGTGATATCTCCATGCAAAAAAGTATAATTCTCTTTAGTTTCTAAATCTTTTAAATTTTCTAAGTTACCTGCATAAGTTAGTGCGTCTAAATTGTAGATATAATACTCAGGATACTTATTTACAAAACACCTAACAACATGTGACCCAATAAATCCAGCTCCACCGGTAACAAGTATTTTCATTGAATATATATTTATATTATTTATTTAACAACCAAGATGAAGATTGAATCTTATCACCTAGGCCATCTATGAGTTGAATCCCCAATTCTTTACATATCGGTGCTTCAGGAATCGAATTGTTATCTTGATCTCCTCCGTTAGCGAAACCTAAATCATAGTCTTCACCATAGTGCTCAAAAATAGTGCGAATAGATTCGCATACAGTTCTATCTTTGTCTACAGAAATAATAGCTTTATCAACAGCTTTTATATTTTGAACGATAAACAATCGTTCAGATTCTTGCTGAAACTCTTTAGAACCTTTTAACTTTCTTTGATGATCACTATTTACAATCACAAAAAGTTCATCAGCTAAATCTTTTGCATTGTTGAAATATTCTAAATGCCCCTTGTGTATAGGATTAAAATATCCTGAAACGATTATACCTTTTTTTTTCATTTTAAATTTTTATTTTTTACAAAAAGGATGCAAATTTCCTTTTTTACTAATACTTGTATTTCTAATATCATGAACAATTTGTATTGATTTTTGAGCCTCTTCCATTCCAAAACCTTTCCCTTTCAATATGTGTTCGTAACTTTTAGTATGCAAATCTGTAAACCCAGAACTAAATTCTAATTCTTCATCATCAATGGTTATGGAACGATAGGTTCTTTGTCCTTTTTCTTGAATATGTATTGGTAAATCATGTTCATTAATCGATAAAAACCAACGAACTCTGGCATTTTTAAATTCTAAATACCCAGAGGATTTATCTTTAGCTCTCAGATGAACAACATTTTCTTGAACCTCTCCAAAAATCCAGGATAACATATCATAAAAATGAACCCCTATATTGGTCGCAATTCCACCAGATTTACTTTCATCACCTTTCCAGGAAATATCATACCACTTCCCTCTCGAGGTAATGTAGGTTAAGTCAATGTCATACTTTTCCTTTTTAGGGGCTGACATTACTTTATTTTTTAAAGCTATAATACTAGGGTGTAATCGTAATTGAAGAATTGTATTGATTTTTTGGCCCGATTCTTTTTCAATATCCATTAACGCATCAACATTCCAAGGGTTTAAAACTAAAGGCTTTTCACAAATTGCATCTGCTCCTCTTCGCAATGCCATTCTAATGTGGGAATCGTGTAAATAATTTGGCGTACATATACTTACATAATCTAGTTTGGTGTGATTTCTTTTTAACTTCTCAATATGTCTGTCAAATCGTTCAAATTCAGTGAAAAAGTCAGCATTTGGGAAATAACTATCCAACACCCCTACAGAATCAAACTTATCTAGGGCTGCAATTAAAAGATTATTGGTCTCTTTTATCGCTTTAAAGTGTCGTGGAGCTATATAACCTGCGGCCCCTAATAATGCAAAGTTTTTCATGTGTGTTGTTATAGTCCTCCGTCTTTCATTGAAGCTGGAAGTATATTTTTTACATCGTAAATGATATGTTTTTTATTTGTAATGCTGTCAAAATCAAGATTTAAAAATTCTTTGTGCGCCACAGTTAAAACCACCGCATCAAATGAACCCGAGGGTTTTTCTTGTGTAGATTCTAATTGATACTCCTTCTTAACCTCGTCTTTATTGGCCCATGGATCAAAAATGGTTAAATTTACCCCATATCCTTTTAAGGCAGTAATCACGTCTACAGCCTTTGTATTTCTTACATCTGGACAATTTTCTTTGAATGTAATTCCAAGCACTAATATATTGGCATTCTTAATGGGAATATCTTTTGAAATCATTAATTTAACAACTTCTGAGGCCACATAATCTCCCATACTATCATTTAAACGTCGCCCGGCTAAAATAATTTCAGGATGATAACCATATTCTTGGGCTTTTTGTGCTAAATAATAGGGATCTACACCTATACAATGCCCCCCAACTAAACCTGGTTTAAAGGGTAAAAAATTCCATTTTGTACTTGCTGCTGCCAATACATCTTGGGTATCAATATTCATTAAGTTGAAAATTTTTGCCAATTCATTCACAAAAGCGATATTAATGTCTCGTTGAGAATTTTCGATAACTTTAGCTGCTTCTGCTACTTTTATCGAGGGTGCTAAATGCGTACCTGCAGTAATTACAGATTTATACAAATCATCGACTTTTTTTCCAGTTGCTAGATTGGAACCTGAAGTAACTTTTAAAATTTTCTCTATGGTGTGTAGCTTATCACCTGGATTAATTCTTTCTGGGGAATACCCTGCAAAGAAATCTGTATTAAATTCTAAGCCTGAAATTTTTTCTAAAACTGGAATACAGTCTTCTTCTGTAGCCCCTGGATATACAGTGGATTCATATACAACAATATCTCCTTTTTTTAAAACTGACCCAACAGTTTCACTTGCCTTGATAAGCGGTGTTAAAATGGGTCTGTTATTTTTATCAACGGGTGTGGGAACGGTGATAATATAGTAATTACATTCTTCTAGATCTGAAATCGTTGTTGAACAATAGAGCCCAACATTGTTAGAATTTTCGTCAACTAATACAGCCTTCAATACCTCATCTTCAACTTCTAGTGTACTGTCTTTCCCTGCATTTAACTCTTTTACACGATTAGAGTTAATATCAAAACCAACTACAGCATACTTTGTTGCAAACAATCTAGCCAGTGGAAGTCCCACATATCCTAATCCTATAATTGCTATTTTTATTTGACTCATTTCTTATTATAAATTATTCCAATACCAACTTACCGCTTCTTTTAACCCTTTTTCTAAAGAAAATTGAGGATTATACGCTAATAAGTTTTTTGCTTTATCTATAGATGCTAATGAATGCGGAATATCACCCACTCTATTTGGTCCATATATAACCTGAATATCTTTTATTTTAGAATCAAACTCAGTTAGCTGTTTTTTAAGGAGCTCAACTAAATCCTTTAGTGTGTTTCGCTCACCAAAAGCAACATTATACACCGTGTTTATAGCTTCCTTATTGTTGGTGGTTATCGCTAGTAAATTCGCTTGAATAACATTATCTATATAGGTGAAATCTCTTGAAAATTCTCCATTTCCATTAATCACAGGAGATTCTCCTGCCATAAATTGACTCACAAATTTAGGAATTACTGCCGCATAGGCGCCATTAGGATCTTGTTTTCTACCAAATACATTAAAATAACGCAATCCAATGGTCTCTAAATCATAGGTCTTGGAGAATACATCTGCGTAGAGTTCGTTTACGTATTTTGTAATGGCATATGGAGATAAAGGTTTGCCAATCTCGTCCTCCACTTTCGGAAGTGCTTCTGAATCACCATAAGTTGATGAACTTGCAGCGTATATAAATCGTTGCACTCCTGAATCTCTTGAAGCTGTGAGCATATTTAAAAAACCACTCACATTAACTTCATTAGAAGTTATGGGATCTTTTATGGATCTCGGAACAGAACCTAATGCTGCTTGATGCAATACATAATCCACACCTTTAACTGCAAGTTGACAATCAGAAAGTTTTCTAATATCACCCTCAATTAGTGTATAATTTGGATTTGTTAAGAACGGTGTTATATTTTCTTTTTTACCGGTAGCAAAGTTATCTAAGCAAATTACCTCATTGTTGAGTTTAAGAAGAGCTTCCGTTAAATTAGAACCGATAAAACCAGCTCCTCCAGTAACTAATATTTTTTTCTTAGTTAATTGAATATTCATAAATAAAATCTACTATAAACGTAGATGCAAATTACGATAAAATAGTTCGTAAAGTATAGAATTAGTGTGAATTAATTCTTAATTAAACTCAATGAGAGCTTGTTTAAAAAGAAATAATCTAGGTGGCAATTCATTAAGATAACATTGTTATGAAGGTAGTAAGGGATTAGATACCCCTAGTGTACCCCATTTTAAAATAGCAAAAGTTAGTTAGCTCCGCTATACCCTTTTTTCATTCAAGACTTTAAACAAATAAATTTACAACAGTCTTGAATGAAAAAAGTCTCACATTTCTGTAAGACTTTTTGCTCTCATCTGAGGGCAAAGAGGGATTGCAGATCCCCGATCGATACCACGGCTGCAAATACAATCCTTACGAGCTGCGCTCGTAGCGTATTTTTTGTTTTAAAAAAATGATAAAGCGAGCTTCTCATTTTTTTAAAACAAAAAATCCTGATGAAAAATTCATCAGGATTGTGAGTGATGTGGGCAATGAGGGATTCGAACCCCCGACCCCTTGGGTGTAAACCAAGTGCTCTGAACCAACTGAGCTAATTGCCCTTCTATGAATAAATTCATACAAGCGGGTGCAAATATAAAAGGGTTTTTAAACTTAACAAAGAAAAAAAGAGGTTTATTTTGATTTGTTTTTAATGCTATGAAATTGAGTTTATTACAATTTTATGAACTCAATATTTTTTTAAGGCTTCCTCATAATCTTCTTGAGTATCAATGCCAATAAGACTAGATTCAGCTTCAATCATCTTAATTTTAAAACCATTCTCTAAAGCCCTTAATTGTTCCAGTTTTTCAACTTTCTCTAGGTAACTTTGTTCCATATTTACAAACTTCAGTAAGAAATCTTTGCGATATCCATAAATACCAATATGTCTATAAAACTGATACTTTTCTAGAACTTCCTTAGCGATTGAAATTTCTTTAACATCTCTTGGAAATGGAAGAAGTGACCTGGAAAAAAAGAGTGCATTGTTATGAAGATCTGTAACTACTTTTACAACATTAGGATTGTGTAAATCTTTGACATTATTTATTTTACTCATCGCACTTGTCATAGAAATGTCAGAATTTGAAAACGAATTCACCAATGCTTCTATAAGGCTAGGTTCTATAAAAGGTTCATCTCCTTGTACATTTATCACAATATCACAAGCTATAGCTGAAACGGCCTCTCCTATTCGGTCAGTTCCAGACTGGTGGGTACTTTTTGTGATAACAACCTTATTAGTAAAGGTTTCACAAACCTCTTTTATTTCTATACTATCAGTTGCTATATATACCCCATCTACATTCTTAACTTTTAGGCATTGCTCATATACTCTTTGTATGACAGTCTTTCCCTTAAGGTCTAGTAAAACTTTTTTTGGTAATCTAGAGGAATCTAGCCTGGCTGGGATTAGGATTACTTTTTTCATTCAAAAAAGTTTAACGTTTCGTATCCACCATCTTTAAGATACTGATCTTTCTTCATTAGCTTAATATCACTTTGCATCATATCTTTAACAAGAGAAGCTAAATCATATTCAGGAATCCAGCCCAATTTTGTATTGGCTTTTGTAGGGTCTCCAATCAAGGCATCTACTTCAGTAGGTCTAAAATATTTTGGATCTATGGATAACACTTCAGTTCCTAATTTTATTTTATATTTGGGATTTTTACAGGATCTAACTAATGCTTTTTCATTAACTCCATTACCAATAAAGTCTAACTCTATTCCTACCTCCTCAAAACTCATTTTAACAAAATCACGAACAGTGGTTGTTTTACCTGTTGCAATCACCCAATCCTCTGCTGTGTCTGCCTGTAAAATCATCCACATCATTCTCACATAATCTTTGGCATGCCCCCAATCTCTTTGCGCATCTAAATTTCCTAAATAAAATTTATCTTGTAATCCAAGAGCTATCCTAGAAGCAGCTCTAGTAATTTTTCTAGTTACAAATGTTTCTCCTCTTAAAGGAGATTCATGATTGAATAAAATACCATTACAGGCATACATTCCATAAGCCTCCCGGTAATTAACTGTAATCCAATAGGCATAAATTTTTGCAACTCCATAAGGAGATCGAGGGTAAAAGGGAGTGGTCTCTGACTGAGGAACCTCTTGAACCTTTCCGTATAATTCTGAGGTAGATGCTTGATAAATTCTAGTCTTATTTTCCAAGCCCAACAAACGAACAGCATCTAAAATTCTTAAAGTACCTAAACCATCAGCATTTCCAGTATATTCTGGTGTTTCAAATGAAACCGCTACATGACTCATTGCTGCCAAATTATAAATTTCGTCTGGCTGAATTTCCTTAATTAAACGAGTAATGTTCGTAGAATCTGTCATATCACCATAATGCAAGAAGAAATTACGATTTTGAACATGAGGGTCCTGATATAAGTGATCTATACGGTCTGTATTAAATGAAGATGATCTTCTCTTCATTCCATGAACTTGATAGCCTTTTTTTAATAAAAACTCACTTAGATAAGCACCATCTTGCCCTGTTACTCCTGTTATAAATGCTACTTTCATTTTTTGTTAGATTCTAATTTAATTTGTTTTAAATCCTTAATATTTTCAAGAAACCATTGATAGGTTTTTTCAATACCTTCAGTTAATTCTGTTGAATAAGACCATCCTAGATCTCTCATTTTAGATACATCCATTAATTTTCTTGGTGTACCGTCTGGCTTTGATTTATCCCAAAGAATGTTTCCTTTGTAACCTACTACACCTTGGATAGTTTCTGCTAACTCTTTTATGGTAATATCCTTTCCTGAACCTATATTATATAAAAATTCAGGCAGCTCATTCTCTAAAGCAAATACAACAGCCTCAGCCATATCGTCAACAAATAAGAATTCTCGCATTGGAGAGCCACTTCCCCATAATTCTACAGCACTATTCCCATTAACTTTTGCTTCATGAAATTTACGAAGCATCGCAGGTAAAACATGTGATGATTTTAAGTCAAAATTATCAAAATAACCATACAAGTTTGTTGGCATCAAACTCACATAATTCTTACCATATTGATTTCTTATAGCTTGACAAGCTTTTACACCAGAGATTTTTGCAATTGCATACCATTCATTTGTAGGCTCTAAAGAGTCTGTTAATAAATATTCCTCTTTTAAAGGCTGAGAGGCAAGTTTTGGATAAATGCAAGAGCTTCCTAAAAATATAAATTTTTCCACTCCTGAGTTAAATGCTCCATCTATCAGATTATTTTGAATCTGCATATTTTGCATTAAAAAATCATAGGGGTAGTCATTGTTTGCTAAAATACCGCCAACTTTAGCTGCAGCATCAATAACTATTTCAGGTTTTTCTTCTTTGTAAAATTCTAAGACTGCTTGTTGATTCCTTAAATTTAATTCACTTCTAGATAGTCCAATTAAATTGGTGTAGCCATTGTTATCAAGTGCTCTCCATACAGCCGAACCCACCATTCCTTTATGACCTGCTATATATATTTTTTTTTTCTTGTTCATTTATAAACTTTGCAATATTAAAGCGAATTATAAAAAGGTAGTACTTGTAGTTACTACAAACCTAAATCATACATTTGAACTACGCCTACAAAATCATTTGTAGTATTTACAACGAGTAAAGAGTTGATTTTATTTTCACTCATAATAGTACTCGCAGTAATTAACTTTTCATTGGCGTCAATTAACTTTGGGTCTAGACTCATTAAATCTTTAGCAAATAAATTAAAGAATTCTTTTTCTCGAGACTCCATTGCTCTACGAATATCTCCATCAGTAATAATGCCCCTAATGCTATGCTCTTCTAATACAACTACCAAACCTAACTTGCCTTCAGTGATGCACTGAATAACTTCTTTTATCGTGGCATTGGAATTTGTTGTGGGTAATTCTTGACTTCTCATTACATCACCTACGGTAGTCAAAAGTCTTCTCCCTAAACTACCACCAGGATGAAATTTTGCAAAATTTTCTTCTTTAAAATCTCTTAATTTCATCAAAGTAACCGCGATGGCGTCTCCCATGACTAAAGTTGCGGTTGAAGAAGAAGTAGGCGCTAAAAATAAAGGGCAGGCCTCATTATCTACAGCAATATTTAGGTGATATTTGGTGTTTTTTGCCAAAGTAGACTCTTCATTTCCACTCATAGAAATGGTACAATTCTTCTGATGTTTTAAAAATGGAATCAGCTTCAATACTTCGTCTGTTTCTCCAGAATTTGAAATTAACAACACAATATCATTTTCTTCAATCATTCCCAAATCTCCATGATAGGCCTCCCCTGGATGCAAAAAGAAACTTGGTGTTCCCGTACTTGCTAGCGTTGCTGCAATCTTCTTTCCGATGATTCCAGATTTTCCCATTCCAGAAACGATCAACTTACCTGAACTTTGAAGAATGGCATGGATAGCATGCTCAAAATCAGCAGTTAATCTAGAACTTAGATTTGCAATTTCTTTTGCTTCAATTTCAAATACTTCTTGAGCTAGTTTTTTTATATCCATTACAAGCGTTCTTTGAGGGTCTTAATTTGTTTAACTTGAGTTCAAAATTACAAAAAAGTGGTGGGTTCAACTAATTAAACCAAGATAGTCAGTTTTTTAAACTACTTCTGCAACTACAAATGTGCTTCCACCTATAAATATTAAATCTTCTTTTTCTGCATTCAAAATTGCTTTTGCATAGGCCTCATTCACAGAGTCAAATACATTTCCTTGTAAGCCAAAATGGCTAGATTTTACCTCCAATTCACATTTATCTAATCCTCTTGGGATATCAGGTGTACAAAAATAGTAGTTTGCATGTTTTGGAAACAGAGGAAGTAGCTCCTCTAACTTTTTATCATTTACCACACCCAAAACAATGTGAAGGTTTTTAAAGGACTGATTGGCTAATTGATCCAACACAATCTGTAATCCTTCTTTATTATGCGCCGTATCACAAATAACTTTAGGGATTTCTTTCAAAATCTGCCATCGCCCCTTGAAGTTTGTGTTGTTAACAACGTTTAATAAACCCTGACGAATATGAGTTTCCGAAATTGCAAAACCTTCCAATACCTGAAAAGTCTGCAAGGCAGTTCTAATATTCTTCTCTTGATACCTTCCTAATAAATCAGTGGTATACTCATGTTTTACATCAGAACTAAAGTGAATGTCAGCATTCATTTCTGATGCTTTCTTAAGAAATACATTTACAACTTCTTCTTGCTTTTCGCCAATAACTATTGGGGTATTATTTTTTATAATACCTGCCTTTTCAAAAGCGATTTCTTTGAGCGTATCTCCTAAAAATTGTGTGTGGTCATAGCCAATATTTGTAATCACAGACACCTCTGGGTTTATGATATTGGTAGAATCTAATCGCCCTCCCAAACCCACTTCTATAATGGCGATGTCTACATGTTGTGTTGCAAAATACTCAAAAGCCATCCCAACTGTCATTTCAAAAAAAGAAAGCTGTTGTTGTTCTAAAAAATTCTTATGTTTAAAAATAAAATCAACAACAAAAGGCTGAGAAACTTCCTCTGCATTAATTCGAATTCGCTCAGTGAAATTTTTTAAATGAGGTGAGGTATACAACCCAACTTTATACCCTGCTTCTTGTAATACACTAGACAGGATATGAGAAGTAGATCCTTTTCCATTGGTTCCGCCTACATGTATTGACTTGAATTTATGTTCTGGATGTTTTAAAACGTCACAAAAAGCAAGAATATTGGTGAGGTCTTTTTTTAAAGCAGTTTTCCCCTGGCGTTGGTACATCGGCAATTGAGAAAACATCCATTCAATTGTGTCTTTATAGGTCATTATTTGGTGAGTGAAAACTTGTAAATAATTGTTCCTTTTTGTTTAGATGGTGA
>Ga0209094_1001933_pt1 | contig 11085 bp, 10 predicted proteins | sample COGITO_mtgs_1004_2_FD_184790 | JGI IMG/M metagenome (GOLD analysis project Ga0209094, IMG submission 184790) | Pelagic marine microbial communities from North Sea - COGITO_mtgs_100430 (SPAdes) (version 2) | ecosystem: Environmental > Aquatic > Marine > Epipelagic ...
ATATCAAAAATTTCGCTTACAGTTTAGAATAAATTGTGTCTGAACTAAATTTAAAAAAATTAATATCAATAGGCAGAGTACAACTTAAATTAACTTTTATTATATTTAGTTTTTAAAAACAATTAATTAAAATGAAAAAATTATTATTATTACTTTCTACAATCTTTTTGAGTTGTAGTCAAATTCCAACTGGTGAACTTAGTGGTGTTTTGGATGACAACAGTACTGAAGTTCAAATGACTAAAGAATTAATGGAAAAGTACGGTGAAGGTAAATTCCGTGAAATTGCAGATATGATTTCAGACGATTCTGGAGAATACTATTTTAATAATGTTAAAGTAGATAAAGAAGGGTGGCTTTCAGCAGCTGAAGGACATCATGATTTATTTGAGAACATTAAAAATGATAGTGAAGAAATAAATCTTACCTCTGCTAAATATAACAACGGAACAACATGGTCCATGGCCTGGTTTCAGTGGACAGGAAAGGGAAAATATACTGGTGAAGATGTAAAAATTATTGTTCATCATGGCTTTCGTTTTGAAAATGAAAAAATAGTCTCTGCGTATCATTTTTTTGATCCAAGTTTAATCGATAGAGAAGTTAAAGCTGCCGAAGGGGTAAACAAAAACTCCCAAAGAGTACTGGGCTTAGCAGAGTTAAAAGTTAATAAAGGATTTTCATCAACTGATGTGGAAGAGTTTTTAAAAAGGTTTAGCAAATTTGTTAGAGAGACAGAACCCGGCACATACGATTTTGGATACTTTATTTCTCCTGATGGGAAAAAAGTTAATCTAGTAGAAAAATATTTCACTTCCTCTGACTTTGTTCATCATTTAAATAATTTTGAAAAGAGTGATTATTCTAAAGAATTTATGACCCTTTTTACGTTAAATAAGGTAATCATTGCTGGTGATGCCTCAGATGAGCTTAAAGCTAAAGCCAAGGCTTACGGAGCAGAATTAAGACCTCAGATTGGCGGTTGGATTAATTAAACATACACCTCGCAAGGTGGGCGTAGGGAAGAAATTTAAAAACTAAAAACCGTTATACTGTTATAGTGTAAGGGTTTTTTTATTTTTGAGTATGTCAAAAAGAATTTTTTATCCTCTTTTATTGCTATGTATTCCATTAATTGGAATGTGGATTACTGACGAGATCAACTGGAGCCGACTCGACTTCATTATTATAGGTAGTTTACTTACTCTTCTGGGAGCTGGAATAAATTTTGTTATTAATTACACTAAAAACTCTAATAATAAAACCTTATATATTGGAATATTGGTTTTAATATTTTTGTTAATATGGGCTGAATTGTCTGTAGGTATATTCGATAGCCCTATTGCTGGAAACTAACTTAGATACAGGCCAAATTGTGCTTCGACCGTGAAAGTATTAATTGTTATTGAATATCTGAATTAAATTGAAAAAATTAATATCAAAACGAGAGAAAACTTAAATTAACTTTTATTATATTTAGTTTTTAAAAACAATTAATCATGAAAAAACTTCTCGTATTACTAGCATTCTCAATCTCTACGTTAGCATTAAGTCAATCTAAAGAACGAATTAGTTTACACGTTTTTGACTTACCAAGCGGAATCACCATCGAAGAATTTCAAAATGATTTAGACAGAGCTAATAAAATTTATGAAAAAAATGGTTTTGGAGCCAACAAGTACAAAGTCTATCAAGTAAGTTCAGATGATGAAGCAAAAGAACATCGTTATATGTGGTTAAGCACTTGGGCAAACGACGAGGAATATAACAATGCACATTCTGAGGAAATAGATGATTTTTGGGAAAACTATTTCACAAAGAAATATGAAAAAATGTTAGATGATCATATCTATAGAAAATTTTTCTCGGTAAAGTAATACTAGGGTATTAGGCAATAACTTTATAAAAGGTTTACAGAAATGTGAACCTTTTTTTGATGTAAATAAATTTAGTTTTTATCTTTTTTTTTCAAGAGTACATTAAAACCATAAACTTGGTGAAGTATGGCAGCCATAAATGTAAGTACAATTGACTTTTGAGCAATTACTTGTAGCATCAGGTCTGCTTCGCTATATATTTTCCCTGGACCAATCTGAGGGCCAAAAAATATAATTCTCAAATAAACAAACAGCACAATACAAAAGGCTAAATAGCCTATAACATAGGAATTACTGAGGAAGTTAGAATGGTATACTGTAATGCTATGAAGAATACACAGAAAGAAGAGTGTTAGAAAGGCAAAATTTGCAAAAAACACGTGAGCTCCAAAGTGAAGATCATGAGGCACAAGACCAACTCCGGCATAAAAAAAACCTGCCAGTAAACCCACAGGCATAGTGATTTTTGAATACAATATAGATTTACTTGAGTCTTCAATAAAAGCGAATACTTTTTTAAAATTGTAGTAAAATAGCATTAAAGTTGCCCCAATTAAAATCAAACTTCCGTTAAACAAAAGCATAGATGGAGTGTTGTCTTTTTGAATAATTGCAGTGTTTATCTCGTCTGTATTTGTTTTTAGGCTCCCTAGTTCACTGAGAAAATTATGAGTAAAAGAATAATAATCTGATTGATAGCCAATAATTTCTTTATGTGAACCTGGGTAAATTAATGCAGCAATGACACAACAAAAAAAGAAGATTGTAATAGCGATAATAGGAAGCCGTACTAGATAAAATCTTATTTTTTTCATCATAAATTCATGTTAGAGTTAAATCCTATTTTTTTAAAAGTCAAACTTAACAATTCATAATCATTTTACACTATTTTTATTTTTTTCAAATTGATATAGTTCTCTTCCTAAGGCTGCTAAAAAAGGAATCCCTAGTTGATCGTATTCATACGTATTGTCATTGAAAATTTCATTTTTATTTGTTAGAATTGTTGCTGTTAAAAAAAACTCTATCCCGTTTCTATCTTTCACATAGGCCACATCTGTAGCAGTTCCATAGGCCAAGCCAACTTTATTGTAGATTCTTGTGGTGTTTGTCATTGCTCCTTTTTTATCGCCATAAATAAAGAATTTACCATAGCTATCAAAGAAAGTTTCCCGATCATAAAAAGGAATAGCTACCTCATTGGGAGTTCTACTCATCCAATATCTTAAAAAGAAATAATCTTCTGGTTCAATGGTAAATTGTTCCTTTTTACTAAAAACCTTTGGGAAAATTATTCGTTCAAGAATTTGATGTAACGCAATTATTGAAGCATAATTTTTTTCAGAAAAATCTATGGGCTCCTCAATTACAGTTCCATCTTTTACATACCCTTTGCCTTTCAATACTCCATCTAAATGAGTGTTTTTTATTTTTTGGTTAGATATAATAGGGGCCTGATTGTAAATAGTGTCTCCATTTTGATTGAAAAAAATAAAACGAGGAGTACTGTTCTTGTTGTCAGCATCTGAAAACTTATGTGACAAATTAAAATTCGTAATGCCTATGTTATGAATAGCATTATTTGCATCATCTCTACCTATAAAATCAAATAGGTAATTGTATGCGGCATTGTCACTAACTAAAAAAATCTTTTTAATCAAATGAGCAATTGTTAACTTGTTTTTAGGATGCGTAGAATCAGTTTTCACAATCAGATTTTCACTGAATAAAACAGTGAAAGGTGTATCTGCTGTAATAGGAAACCCTTGTGATTGAAGCTTTCTTATTTTCTGGAGCGCAAGAATGGCTACAGGTAATTTTACTGTACTTGCTGGGTAAAAATATTGCTTAGCATTTTCTTGAAAAGCATGGCTTTCAAATCTTGGAAGACCAAGAGAGTCTCTGTGAATTCTAGTAAATAAAATCTGTACTTCGTGGCTATTTAAGGCTGAAAGTACTTTTTTAATAATGGGTTCTTTACTATCCTTTAAAATTTCATCAAGCAAACTACTATTTACAGGCTTAGAGTTACACCCAAAAACAAAACAAAATAAGAATATTGTGATTGATATAACTGGAAGTTTGACTAAATAAAACCTTGTTTTTTTCATGACAAAATATAATAAGAAAAACCAAAAATTCTTCAAGTAGTTAATATAAGAAATTCTTATCAAATTCTTTGTTAACTCGATTAATGAACGGAATTGTTTAGTAGACGCAATCTTTTAGTATATAATAACACTATAAAAATCATAAGTGATAAGGTTAGAAAACAAAAAAAACACCCAAATAAATTTATGAGTGCTTTTAATATTTTAGGAAGGGTGTGTTTTTTTACCAATAAAATTTAAATTAACAACTCTTAATTAAAGTCTACAAATAATAATAGGGAAACTATGAGAATACACCATAAAACACCTACTTTTTTAATAAATTATTTTTATCTATATTTAGGCATGCTTAACAAGAAATTATTATCACTATTTTTTTTATTTTTTGGAATATTTAATGGTTTATCAGACAATCCAAAAGTTATTGACACATTAGAAATTCATAACCAAATCAAATTATTTGGTATAAATGAAGAAGTTCTAAATTTTAAAACACATTTTTTTGGCAGTATCGTATTTAAAAATGATTCTACTATTTTCTACAATCCAAATGGAACTCTTCATTTATTTAAAATTCATTTAGGTGACAAACCTAAGGTGTCTAAAATATCAACATCTGTTCATAGCGGGCATAATTTTAATAGACTATTATTTACAAACAACGACATCATTTACAGTTTTGGAGGAATAGGTTTATTTAATTCATTTCCTGGACTAATTTACTTTGATTTTGCTCTAGGTGAGTGGCTAAAAAAAGAAATAAAAAATTATCCTAATAATGCAAAAAAAATTATAAGTTCTTGGAAAATAGGAAACAAGATTAAGTTTCTTTTTAGTCGTTATTCCGAAGTTAAAGGAAATGACACCAATGAACTCACTGATTTTTCTTTTGGTGAGTTAGACCTTTCAAAATTTGAATATATTGAACTTTTTTCCTTCAAAGATTCATATACACAATTATTATATACTTCAGAATTAGATTTAAACACAGGGGGTTACATTTATGATTCAGACTTTTACTCTATTCACGGATATCACAAAGATGATGATAGGGTTGAATACTTAATTTTTGACAAAATTAAGGGAACCTTAAACCGAACTTCAATATTAGATGCCATTGGAAGAGTAAATGGTGTGTCATATCTCTACATCAAGGATTCTTCTATTTATCACAGAGATCTAGATGGTAATATTGAATCCTTTGATATTAATTCAGGATCAATAATACATAGCAGGCCATTATATGAGCTATACAAATCAAAAGTCAATAATACTTTATTCTATTTCTATGTAACCACAACAATAATAATTGTATGCTCATTGTTTTTATTTTTCTATAGAAGAAAAAAGAAAAAATTATCAAATAGCTCAATACAAAACCTATCAGTTCTAGAAAAAAAGTTTTTAACTATAAAGCCAACTACTATTCCAAAAGAAAAATTAGATGAATTAATGGGGATATCACATTACTCTTATGAAACTATAAAAACAAGGAGAAGTTTGATTATTAATCAAATTAACCAAAATGGTAATTTAAAAATAGAGAGAGTCAGAAAAGAGAACGATAAAAGGTTTTTTGATTATAAGATAAGTTAATTACTAGAACAATATTGAATAGGGTCTATCATTAACTTAAATATGATTTAAATAGATCATAACAATACATAGTTTTGCTATTCAAATAAAATACAGTGGCAACAGATTTGGGAGCCATAACCTATATTATTTATCAATTGAATTTTGAATAACTGATTCAAAAGTTTCATCATAATCTTTTCTCAGTGTTCCCATTATTCTGTCCCAAAACAGTAAGTATAATCCATAATTCCCATCAAATTTTTTATGATGTAGATTATGAGCTACTGAGGTATTAATCCATTTACCAAACCAATGCTTATGAAATCCTTTAGGGTAAATTTCAAACCCCAAATGACCATAAACATTATACAATATCTGAAAAAGAAAAAACATCCCTAGAGCTGGAGCATATAAAGGAATTGTAAATGCTAAAAAAGGATGAATTCCTACTTCAATAATTGCTTCAAAAGGATGAAAAGCATAGGCTGTCCAAGGTGATGGGTTTGTAGATTTATGGTGTACTAAATGAACGTATTTAAATAAGGTTGGGTGATGCATAATTCTATGCCACCAATAAAACCAAGTGTCGTGAACGATAAGCATCCAAAAAAATGAGAAGATTAAATAAGGGTACCCATATTCATCAATGTCCTTATACGTATTTGTGAGGTGATTAAACTTAACAAACGTAAAAATAATAACAGTTGCAAAGATGGTAATGGTAATTAGAGACCAAAAGACATCTCTTTTATAATCTGTTAGTTTTGGAATCTTCTTCTGAATCTTTCTATACCAAAGTGGTTTTTTTAAGATCACATAAAACAAAACAAAGCTTATACTCGCAAATGCAAAATATCTAAACAGTATGGTAGAAGTTACTTTGGTCCAAATTTCAAAAGTGATGTCCATTAAACCAAGGGCTTTTAGAGTACGTTATCAATTATATCCTGAACAACTTCTTGATTTAATAAGGTACTTGTATCCCCTAAACTATCTGTTTCATTGCAAGCAATTTTTCTTAAAATCCTTCTCATAATTTTACCAGAGCGTGTTTTAGGCAACCCATGGGTAAATTGCATTTTGTCAAGTTTGGCTATTGGGCCTATTCTATCTGTGATTAATTGATTGATTTCAGTTCTTAAGTTGTCATGGTTTCTAGTTTCACCTGTGTCTTTTAATGTAATATATCCATACAAAGCACTTCCTTTAATATCGTGCGGAAAACCAACAATAGCAGATTCTGCAACTGCAGGATGTTCATTAATGGCATCTTCTATAGGTGCAGTACCTAAGTTATGACCAGATACAATGATTACATCATCTACTCTTCCAGTAATTCTATAATACCCGACTTCATCTCTTAGTGCCCCGTCTCCAGTAAAATACTTATTGTCAAATGCTGAAAAATATGTTTCTTTATAGCGTTGATGATTTCCCCATATGGTCCTAGCAATACTAGGCCAAGGAAATTTAATACATAAACGACCCTCTACTTGATTTCCTTTCAATTCATTTCCATTTTCATCCATCAATGCAGGTTGAATGCCTATAAATGGTAAGGTTGCATAGGTGGGCTTCGTTGGAGTTACATAGGGTATTGGAGAAATCATTATTCCCCCTGTTTCTGTTTGCCACCAAGAATCGATAATAGGACTTTTCTTTTTACCAATATTTTCATTGTACCAATGCCAAGCTTCTTCGTTGATCGGTTCCCCAACAGAACCTAAAACTTTTAATGACGATAAATCATAATGATCTATTACATCTGTACCTTGTTTTGCTAATGCTCTAATTGCAGTTGGCGCTGTATAAAATTGATTGACTTTATGCTTTTGAACAATGTCCCAAAAACGCCCATAATCTGGATAACTTGGAACTCCTTCAAACATCACTGTGGTAGCACCATTTGCCAATGGACCATACACAATATAGCTATGTCCTGTAATCCAACCAATATCAGCGGTACACCAATACACATCATTTTCTTTATACTGAAATGCATTTTTAAAGGTATAAGCAGTGTACACCATATATCCAGCAGTGGTATGCACCATTCCTTTAGGCATCCCTGTAGACCCTGAGGTATATAGAATAAATAATGGGTCTTCCGCATCCATTATTTCTGGAGCACAGACATCAGACGCTTTCGCTAATAATGGTGCTAACCATTGATCTCGACCAGCTTTCATATAGATCTCCGTTTTTATTCTTTTGGCAACTAATACCGTTTCTACACACGAGCAACTTTCAAGGGCTTCATCTACAATCCCTTTTAAGTCTATGGTTTTTGACCCTCTATAAGACCCATCTGAAGTAATCACCATTTTACAATCTGAATCATTAATTCTAGTGGCTAAAGCTGCAGCTGAAAAACCAGCAAATACAACAGAATGAATGGCGCCAATTCTAGCACATGCCAAAACAGAAATAGCCAATTCTGGAATCATAGGAACATAAATACAAACTCTATCTCCTTTTTTTATGCCTTGTTCTTTTAAAACATTTGCAAATTTGTTAACGCGTTTATAAAGTTCATTATAGCTTATATGTTCGGCAACTTCATCTGGATGATTAGGTTCAAATAAGATCGCTGTTTTATTTCCTCTAGTTGTTAGATGCCTATCAATACAATTCTCTGTAATATTTAATTTAGCTCCTTTAAACCATGAAATTTCTGGTTTTGAAAAATCCCAATCTAATACAGCATCCCACTTTTTACGCCATAAGAAATGTTCTTCTGCTATTTCTTCCCAAAAACTTTCGGGTTCACGAACAGACTTTCTATACACTTGATAATATTCTTCGAGGTGTTTAATGTGATAGTTACTCATGGTAATGTATTTGTATTTGGGTCTATTATTGGCTCCTAACTAGAAGTTGTTTACGCAATGAAAAGTATTCATTTCCTTTTACTTGAGCAAGTAAATGTTAATTCCTATTTCTAATATTTTAAATTAAGAATGTGTAGCTTCTCCTACACCACTAGGAATTCTAATATTTGTAACAATTTCTTGAACTTCTAATGGTGGATCTGGTGTAAATTTAGAGATGATTATAGACACTATAAAATTTATGATCATTGCCACAGTTCCAAAACCCTCAGGTGATATTCCTAACCACCAATCTTCCTTTGTACCTCCACCAAACCAATTAAACTTGAACTTTAGCATATAAAAAAGCATTGCCAAAACACCTACAACCATACCTGAAATGGCACCTTCTTTGTTCATTTTCTTTGTGAAAATTCCTAAAATAATTGCTGGAAAAAAAGAGGCTGCTGCTAATCCAAATGCTAATGCTACAGTTGCAGCAACAAAATCTGGCGGATTGATGCCAAAATATCCTGCAACACAAACTGCAACAACTGCAGACAACCGAGCTGCTACTAATTCTCCTTTCTCTGAAATATCTGGTTTTATCATTTTCTTAATCAGGTCATGGGATACAGATGCAGAAATTACCAACAATAATCCAGCTGCTGTAGATAATGCTGCTGCTAATCCTCCGGCTGCAACTAATGCAATTACCCAGTTTGGTAAGCCCGCAATTTCTGGATTGGCCAATACCATAATATCTTTGTCTACTATTAATTCATTTTTTGAGGGATCTGCTAGATATTGAATTTTACCATCATTATTTATATCATTAAAAGATAACAATCCGGTCTCCTCCCATGTGCTAAACCAACTTGGCATATTTTTATATTCTTTATTGTTTACAGTTTCTATCATATTTGTACGTGAAAAAACTGCTATAGCAGGAGCTGTTGTATATAAAATCATAATAAATAATAATGCCCAACCTGCAGATTTACGTGCATCAGACACTTTTTTTACAGTAAAAAAACGAACTATTACATGAGGTAATCCAGCAGTCCCTACCATAAGAGCAGCAGTAATAAAAAATACATCTAGCTTAGATTTACTTCCTGAGGTATATTCAGCAAAACCAAGATCCCTGTGCAAACCATCTAATTTGTCTAACAGATATACTCCATTTGCATCTTGTCCACCAAACCCAATCTGTGGAATTGGATTTCCTGTCATTTGAATAGAAATAAAAATTGCGGGAACCATAAAAGCAAAAATGAGAACACAATATTGTGCCACTTGCGTGTAGGTTATTCCTTTCATGCCTCCTAAAACTGCATAAAATAAAACAATAACCATCCCTATGATAACTCCTGTATTTATATTTACTTCTAAGAATCTTGAGAACACTAACCCTACCCCTCGCATTTGTCCTGCAACATAAGTGAACGAAACTATCAAGGCACAAAATACCGCAACAGATCTAGCAACATTTGAATAATAACGATCTCCAATAAAATCTGGAACTGTGAATTTGCCAAATTTTCTTAGATAAGGAGCTAATAATAGCGCTAACAACACATAGCCTCCAGTCCAACCCATTAAATAAACAGACCCATCATATCCATTGAAAGAGATGATTCCTGCCATAGAAATAAAGGATGCTGCAGACATCCAATCTGCGGCTGTAGCTAAACCATTAGCAAGTGGTGAAACTCCACCTCCAGCAACATAAAATTCTTTGGTAGACCCTGCTCTTGACCAAATAGCTATGCCTATATACAAAGAAAATGTAATCCCTACCAATACCCATGTCCAAATTTGTAAATCCATAATTAACTCTCTAAATTATATTTAGCATCCAACTTATTCATCAATCTTACATACACAAAGATTAAAATAGTAAATACATAAATTGAACCCTGTTGCGCAAACCAAAAACCAAGTTTAAACCCGCCAATTCTAATACTATTTAATTCATCTACGAATACAATTCCAAAGCCATACGAGACAACAAACCAAATTGACAACAAGATTGCCACATACTTTAAGTTTGTTTTCCAGTATTTTTTTTGATCACTTTTTTTCATTAAAATAATTTTTATTTTTCAAGTAAACATTAAAATAAAGATATAGAAAACATATTAAAGCAACCTATTGTAGTATAATTAAGTAAATTATCTGTGAGTTCAACTTAAATATCAAAAAAAATTAATTTGTAACTTGTCAAAATATTTTGTCAAAAAATGGAAACTTACGCAAATGTTTTACTGATTGCCTTACCAAGTTTTATGGTATTGATTTTAATTGAAATTATTTACGGAATTTGGAAAAAAGACCTCACCTATAATTTAATGGATACCATTTCAAGTTTAAGTTCTGGAACAACCAATATGATCAAAGATCTCTTAGGAATTGGTTTTATAATTATTACCTATCCTTACATATTAGAAAATATTGCCTTGATAAAACTAGAGGAAAGTATTGGCTTATATGTCATTGCTTTAATCTGTATGGATTTTGCAAGTTATTGGAACCATAGATTAAATCATTCCATTAATGTTTTTTGGAACAGACACGTAGTGCATCACAGTAGTGAAGAATTCAATTTAGCGTGTGGGCTTCGCCAAAGTATCTCAAAAAATCTTATTGGTTTTGGAGCATTGTTTTTAATTCCAGCAGCGCTCTTTGGAGTACCACAAAAGATTA
>Ga0209094_1001943_pt1 | contig 11049 bp, 9 predicted proteins | sample COGITO_mtgs_1004_2_FD_184790 | JGI IMG/M metagenome (GOLD analysis project Ga0209094, IMG submission 184790) | Pelagic marine microbial communities from North Sea - COGITO_mtgs_100430 (SPAdes) (version 2) | ecosystem: Environmental > Aquatic > Marine > Epipelagic ...
GTACCAAAATCGCGAACGCAGATTTGGAAAAACTAGCGAACAACTTTAGGGTTAATGTCAAGAATATTTCTCCTAGTTATTATTGCCTGCTTTAGTCCTTTTCTGGATATTACTGCTCAACAAACAATTGGCTCAGGAAGTAAGATTGACTATACTAAGCCTAAAGAATATCGTATTGGAGGCATTCAAGTAGTAGGGACGGAAAAACTCGATCCAAATGCACTTATATTACTATCGGGCCTTAAAATTGGCAAAAAGATTACCGTACCGGGTGAGCAAATCTCAAAAGCAATTAAAAAGCTTTGGAAACAAGGTTTGTTTGAAGACGTAAAAGTTCGCTACACAAAAATTCAAGGTGATTTTATATTCTTAGAAATTGAAGTAAAAGAACAACCTAGACTCTCCAGGTTTAAATTTAGTGGAATCAAAAAATCTGAAGCGAACGACCTTAGGGATGAAATAGAACTTTACAAAGAAAAAATTGTAACCCAAGGGTTATTGCTCAGCACCCAAAAAATTGTTCGCAGATACTTTACTGAAAAAGGATATTTAAATACTACCGTGACGATTTTAGAGGTGGATGATAAAGAGTTTCCAGACCATGTTTATTTTGATATTAAAATCAAAAAATTCAGCAAAGTTAAAGTCCAAGAAATCATAATTGAGGACAACACAGCCCTTACCTCTTATCGCATAAAAAAGGCAATGAAAGAAACGCGAGAAAAAAGTGCGTTTTATCCTTTTTACGATTTTGACAAAATGATTATCCAAACCACTAAAGCAGCAGTGCCATGGGAAGACTCGCTGCACGTTGGAAAAGTAATGTGGGAATATACTACCGAAAATATACACTTGAATATTTTTAAAAATGCTAAGTTTATTCTCAAAAATTATCAAGATGACCGCAATTTGATTATTGATAAATACAAATCAAAGGGATATCGAGATGCAAAAATTGTAAGTGACACAATTATTAGAAACGATGAAAAAACCGTTTCAATTAGAATAAAGATTAAAGAAGGTCCTCAATACTTTTTTAGAAATATTAAATGGGTTGGTAATACAAAATTTCCAACGGCTTTATTAGATAATATACTTGCCATTAATAAAGGTGACGTATATAACCCAGAGATATTAGATCAACGCTTATATATGGATCCTAATGGAAAAGATGTTTCCTCACTCTATATGGATGACGGCTATTTATTTTTTCAAGTTACTCCCGCAGAAGTGTATGTGAATGAAGACTCCGTAGACCTAGAAATTAGGGTTTATGAAGGACAACAAGCTACCATCAACAAAGTTATGGTCTCTGGCAACGACAAGACAAATGACCATGTAATATACAGGGAATTAAGAACCTATCCCGGTTCTTTATTTAGTCGTTCTGATATAATTAGATCTCAACGCGAACTATCGGTGCTTGGTTATTTTGATCCGCAAGCGATGAATGTTAACCCATTGCCTGATCCTGAAAATGGAACAGTAGATATTGCGTACACAGTTGCAGAAAAGCCCTCTGATCAAATTGAATTATCGGGTGGTTTTGGAGCTGGAAGAGTAGTAGGAACAGCGGGTATTGTTTTTACCAACTTCTCTTTGCGAAACTTATTTAACTTAAGCGAATGGCGCCCACTTCCAGCTGGAGATGGTCAGGCACTAAGCCTCAGAGCACAAACTAGTGGGCGATGGTTCAGCAGTATTAACGCTTCTTTTACGGAACCTTGGCTTGGTGGTAAAAAGCCAATTTCATTTACTGTTTCTGGATATCATAGTGCACAAACCAATGGAGAAAGAGCAAACATAGAAGTTAACGGGGAAAAAGTAAGTAACCCAGACAGAAGGCATATTAAAATTACAGGAGCCTCAATTGGTTTAGGAAAACAACTAAAATGGCCAGATGACTATTTTGTATTGAGGCATGAATTAGCTTTTCAAGCGTATGAAATGCAAGACTGGCAAGCCTTCATTTTTGACAACGGCTTTGCGAATAACTTCTTCTACAGAGTTACATTGAATAGAAATTCATTGGACCAAATAATTTATCCCAAACTTGGATCCGATATCAAAGTTAGCCTTCAAGTTACTCCTCCATATTCAAAAATGAATGGAAAAGATTATGCCCTGCTGGAACCTCAAGACAAATACAAATGGATTGAATATTACAAATGGAAATTTACAGCGGACTGGTATACACCCATTGTTCAGAACTTAGTTTTTAAAGCTAAAGCCGGGTATGGATTTCTTGGGTATTTCAATGAAGACATTGGTCACGCTCCATTTGAACGTTTTTACCTAGGCGGGTCTGGTCTTACTGGCTTCCAGCTGGATGGACGTGAAATTATTGCATTGAGAGGGTATGACGATGGTTCTGTTTCTCCAATTACGGGGGGAACCTCCATTGCAAAATATACAGCTGAATTAAGGTATCCACTTTCATTAAACCCCAGTGCAACTATATACATGTTGGCATTCGCTGAAGCTGGAAATACTTGGAATGATTTTAGCAATTTCCAGCCTTTTAATGTCAATAAATCTGCTGGAGTTGGAGTTCGAATTTTCTTGCCAATGTTTGGCTTATTAGGCTTAGATTGGGGGTATCGATTGGATGATATTAAATCCAGACCAGGAATGCAACAATCGCAAATACATTTTACAATTGGAGCTAATTTAGGACAACTTTAAATAATTATAGCTATGAAAAAACTATTTGTTTTAACGTCAATGTGCTTATTATTAACGGGCTATGCTTTTGGCCAGAAGTTTGCCTATGTGAATACAGAACTTATTTTGGAAAGTATGGCAGAATACACCGAAGCTCAAGAAGAACTGGATAAGCTTTCTAAAAAGTGGCAGGAATCTATTGAACAGAAATACGAGGAAATAGATAGATTGTACAAAGAGTATAAAGCAGAAAAAATTCTTCTTACAGAAGAACTTAGACAAAAAAGAGAAAAAGATATTACTATAAAAGAAAAAGAACTTCAAAAATTTCAAAAAGATAAATTTGGGGTTTCTGGAGAACTTTTTAAAACAAGGCAAAAATTAATAAAACCTTTACAGGATAAAATATATAAAGAGTTACAAGACATGGCTACTAGAAACAATTATTCCGTTATTATGGACCTAGCCGGTAACTCTAATATTTTATATTCTCAATCGAGATATGATAAAACAGACTTGGTTATTAAAAAGCTAGGCTATTCCAAATGATAAACTTAATTTCGTTCACTTAATTTTTTAACATGAAAAATATCTTCAAAACCATATTGACAGGAGTTCTTTTAGTAGGCCTAGCCTTTAACTCAAACGCTCAAAAAGCTCCTAAATTTGGACACATTAATTCAAATGACTTATTAACGATAATGCCTGAGAGAGATTCAGCAGAAGCTAAACTTAAAGTCTTTGCTCAAGAATTAGAAATGCAATTGACCAAAATGAGTGCAGAATACGAAAAAAAATATACAGATTACCAAGCAAATGTTTCTGTAATGAATGAAGTTGTTCGCGCTTCGAAGGAAGAAGAAATCTTAGAACTTCAAAAAAGAATTCAAGACTTTCAACAAAAAGCGCAGCAATCCCTTCAAAAGAAAGAGACTGCACTGATGGAACCTCTTATTGCTAAAGCAAAAAAAGCTATTTCTGATGTAGCTAAAGAAAATGGATATTCTTATGTCTTTGACTCGAGTATCGGAGCTCTAATTCATTACCCTGAAGGCGATGACATGCTGCCACTCGTTAAAAAGAAATTAGGTTTAACTCAGTAAATTTTAACCCGCTTCATTAAAATTGACAGCGGGTTTTTTTATGCCTAGTTCAGCCCCTATAGGAATATTTGACTCTGGAATTGGAGGCCTTACAGTTGCTAAAGCCGTTAAAGAACTCCTTCCAAAAGAGCAAATTATATATTTTGGGGATACCTTGCATTTACCTTATGGCGAAAAGTCAGCAAATTCGATTCGCCGGTACGCCATAGAAATAAGTACTTTTTTAAAGTCAAAAAATTGCAAATCAATATTGATAGCTTGCAATTCGGCATCTAGCGTTGCTAATGATGTAACTCGGAATAATTTAGCTAACGATATCATACTTCTTAACGTCATTGATCCTCTGACTAGATATGTGCAAACAAGCTTCAACAATGAATTAGTAGGCGTAATTGGCACAAAAGCAACAATCAACAGTAAAGTCTATCAAAATAAATTAGAAAAACATTGTATTGTAAGATCTTTAAGTACTCCTCTACTTGCACCTATGATTGAAGAAGGGTTTATCAACAACAAAATTAGTTCTACTGTAATTGAAGAGTACCTAAACAATCCTATTCTCAAAGGAGTAAAAGCTTTGCTTTTGGGTTGCACTCATTACCCAATGATTCACAACGAAATTGACAGAATTTACAAGGGGGCAGTAACCGTATTAGATTCTAATACTTGGATTGCTTTAGAGTTGCAAAAACAACTTACCGCAACTGACAAACTTTCCCTAGCACAGGAGAACCCTGATGAATTTTACGTTTCTGATAAAACCGACTCTTTTGAAAGAAGCACTCGCTTTTTCTTTGGCCAATCGGTTGAACTTAAGGAAGTAAAACTGTCCTAATAAACAGCAGAAACAATTTCTTTTACCACCTTAGAAGTTCCCATGGTATAGTAATGTAGAGAAGGAACTCCTGCAGCTTTTAGTTCCTAAGATTGCTGAATACACCACTCCTTTCCAAGAGCTGTAATAGCAGCGTCATCCTTGCATTTTTCAAGCTCACTGGCTAACGCTTCTGGAAAATCGACACTAAATGTTTTCGGAATAAAAGAAATATGTCGCTGCCTCGTAAGTGGTTTTAAACCTGGAATAATTGGAACAGTTATTCCCATATCTCTACATTTTGCTGAAAATTCAAAGAATTTCTCATTATCAAAAAACATTTGTGTTACGATGTAATGTGCTCCAGCATCTACCTTTTCTTTCAAATACTTCAAATCTGTTTTCGGGCTCATCGACTCATAATGTTTTTCAGGATACCCAGCAACTCCGATACAAAAATTAGTTGATTCGGCATTTACCAATTCGTCACTGATGTAAGCACCTGTATTCATAGCTACAATTTGTTCAACTAACTCTCTGGCGTACAAATGCCCCCAGTATCAGGTGTAAAATTTGACTCTGACTTTATAGGATCTCCACGCAAAGCAAGAACATTATTAATTCCTAAAAAGTTCAGATCAATTAAAGCATCCTCAGTTTCGTCTTTACTAAATCCACCGCAAGTCAAATGCGACACTGCTTCAACTTTGTATTTGTTTTTTATTGCCGCACAAATACCAACCGTACCAGGGCGCTTGCGCGTAGCATTTCGCTTTAAAAGTCCATTAGAGGGTCAATTCCATCATATAGTTTTTTTTATGCTGCTACCTTTTAATGGCGGCAGAATCTCAAAACTGAATAGTGTTTTTCCATTAGCTTTATTTATGCAATCTACTACGTTCATTTAGGATAATTTTAAGTGGCAAATATAACCTCCAAATTCTTCTGAAACTTACCATTATAGTACATAAAATAAGTATTATTAATCTTTAGGATGACTTAACTTCGCAGCCAGTAATAAAGCTAAATATCTCAATGAAAAACATCCGAAATTTCTGCATAATAGCCCATATTGATCATGGAAAAAGCACTCTAGCTGATCGTCTGCTTCAACTAACTCATACTATATCGGACAGGGACCTTCAAGAGCAGACATTAGATGATATGGACATTGAACGTGAACGAGGCATTACGATTAAAAGCCATGCTATTCAGATGGATTATGAGCAGGACAATGAGCACTATATTCTGAACTTAATTGATACTCCTGGCCATGTTGACTTTTCTTACGAAGTAAGTCGTTCGATTGCTGCTTGTGATGGCGCATTATTAATCGTAGACGCAACCCAAGGAATTCAAGCACAGACGATTTCGAATCTTTACTTAGCTATAGAAAGTGATTTAGAGATTATTCCAGTTCTAAACAAAATGGATTTGCCTAGTGCTAGTCCAGAAGAAGTAAAAGATCAGATTGTTGAGCTAATTGGCTGTGAACGAGAAGATATTTTATCAGCATCGGGCAAAACTGGCTTTGGCGTTGATACCATATTAGAGGCAGTAGTAAAACGTGTTCCTGCACCTGTAGGAAATCCAGAAGCACCCTTAAGAGCTATGATTTTCGATTCGGTTTTTAATTCGTTCCGAGGAATTATTGCTTACTACAGAGTATTTGACGGAGAAATTAAAAAAGGTGATAAGGTTAAATTTCTGAATACGGGAAAGGAATATTTCGCAGATGAAATAGGAATACTAAAACTGAAACAAGAAAAAAGAGACTCTGTTAAGGCGGGTGATGTAGGCTATATTATTTCAGGAATAAAAGAAGCAAAAGAAGTAAAGGTTGGTGATACCATTACACATGTATCTAGACCATGTGAGAAAATGGTTCAGGGTTTTGAAGACGTGAAACCTATGGTCTTTGCAGGAATATACCCTGTCGACACTGACGAATATGAAGAGCTGAGAGATGCAATGGGCAAGCTTCAATTGAATGATGCCTCCCTAACCTATGAACCGGAGTCATCCATGGCTCTTGGATTTGGATTTCGTTGTGGATTTTTGGGAATGCTTCACATGGAAATTGTGCAAGAACGACTGGAGCGAGAATTCGATATGACTGTAATTACTACAGTTCCAAATGTTAGTTATTTCGCTACTGATAAAAAAGGTGAAGTAATAAACGTTCATAATCCAAGTGACTTCCCAGACCCTTCAAAACTAGATTTTGTTGAAGAACCCTATATCAATGCACAAATAATTACAAAAGCCGACTTTATAGGCCCGGTAATGAGCCTTTGTATTGAAAAACGAGGAATTCTCAAAAACCAAGTATACTTAACAACCAATCGAGTAGAAATAAACTTTGAAATGCCATTGGCGGAAATTGTTTTTGATTTTTACGACCGCCTAAAATCAGTCTCTAAAGGCTATGCATCATTTGACTATTCGCCAATTGGATTCCGAAAATCAGACCTATCCAAATTAGACATTTTACTAAATGGCGAACAAGTAGATGCACTTTCTGCTCTAATTCACAGAAGCAATGCTTATCATTTTGGTAAAAAAATATGTGAAAAGCTACGCCAACTAATTCCAAGACAACAATTTGATATTGCAATTCAAGCAGCAATTGGAGCTAAAATTATTTCTAGAGAAACTGTAAAAGCACTTCGTAAAGATGTAACAGCAAAATGCTATGGTGGAGATATTAGCCGTAAAAGAAAGCTGCTTGAAAAACAGAAAAAAGGAAAGAAAAGAATGCGTCAAGTTGGAAGTGTAGAAGTTCCACAAGAAGCATTTTTAGCAGTTCTAAAATTGAACGATTAGGCACAATAGTTGCAGTGGGCCTTCACTCAATGAGCACACTTTTTTCCTACATTAAATATAGCTTGTTTTTGTTATTGATAGGCTGTGGAACTGGAAGCTGGGCTCAGGTTGTTTCGGTATTTGACATCAACAGGTTAGACCCCATTAAAGATGTTTTTATTATCGATGCTAAATTCGAAAAATCTGCTGCGAGTAATAAGTATGGTCAGATTGATTTAGGAGCCTTTAAATCGGGGGACACGCTTTTAATTCAACATCCTTCGTATATCAAGAGAATATTGAGTTACAACCAAATAATAGCTTCAAACAAAACCATATATCTAACCGAAAGTGCTGTTGATTTAGGCGAGTTTTTAGTATTAGCAAATAAGAGAGTTCAAGCTAAAAGCGAGGTACCTAGCAGCCTTATTTCTATTAAATCATCAGAAATCCAATTCAACAATTCACAAACTTCAGCAGATTTATTAGGAGCTAGCGGTGAAGTTTTTATTCAAAAAAGTCAACTTGGTGGAGGAAGTCCGATGATTCGCGGTTTTTCTGCTAATCGCATTCTAATTGTAGTAGATGGAATAAGAATGAATAACGCTATTTTTCGTTCTGGGAATCTTCAAAACGTAATATCAATAGATCCAAACATGGTTGAACTCACAGAAGTTATTATGGGTCCAGGTTCTGTAATGTACGGTTCAGATGCTCTTGGTGGAGTAATGAACTTTCACACTTACAAACCTCAACTTTCATTTACCAAAGATTCAATCGTTTCAAGTTCAACAGCAATGGTACGCTATGCTTCTGCAAATCAAGAACGAACCATTCACGTCAATACTAATATTGGTGGAAATAAGCTAGGTGCTGTTTTTGGAATTACAGCATCAAGATTTGGCAACCTGCGCTCTGGTTCAGTTAGAAAAAATGGCTATGAAAAATTTGGGGAGAGAACATGGTATCAAACTCAAATAAATAATCAAGACACTTTCATAACTAACCCCAACAAAAACGATCAGGTTGAATCGGGCTACGATCAATTAAACCTCACTGGAAAGCTAAGGTACCAACCCACCCAAAATATCAACTTGATTTATACAGCTCAATATGCAAATACGACCGACCTGCCTCGGTACGACAGACTCACGGAAGAAAGAGCAAATGCACCACGTTACGCTGAATGGTATTATGGGCCTCAATTGTGGTTTAATACCAACCTAGCAGCCAATTTTGATATTCGAAATGATGCATGGGATAAGGTTCGAATCACAGTAGGTTATCAGAAGTTTAAGGAGTCTAGAAACGATCGAAAATATAAATCTACTCTCTTAAGGTCCCGTTCTGAAGAAGTTAACGCATATAATCTAAACGTAGATTTCGATAAAAAAATAGGCAAAAAGCATACTTTTTTTTATGGTGTCGAAGGAATTTATAACGATGTAACGTCAACTGGCAAATTAACGGACATTTCCAATAACACTGAGTCAGTTGCCTCTTCTCGTTACCCAGATGGAGGAAGCTATTGGCTCAATGCTGCCGCTTATCTAACATGGAACTGGAGATTATCCAAAAAAGTAAAGTTAAGTTCGGGAATTCGCTACACTTACATAGAAATGGAGTCTCAATTTAACGACACTACTTTCTATAATTTCCCTTTTGACAATATCCATTTATCAACATCCGCTTTTAATGGCAGCTTTGTGGGATTGACATTCAACCCGAATAAAAATTGGCAAGGAAAACTTAATAGCTCAAGTGGATTTAGAGCACCAAACATTGATGATTTAGCCAAAGTATTTGATAGTGAGCCTGGAAGTGTTGTTGTTCCAAATCAAAACTTAAAACCAGAATTCACTTACGACATTGACGTGAGCGTAGCGAGGAAAATAAACGAACAAGGAAAAGTTGAAATCGTAGGGTTCTACACTTATTTAGTAAACGCAATGGTCAGGCGTGATGCTTCTTTTAATGGAAAAGATTCGATACTCTATGACGGCGTTTTAAGTAAAGTTCAATCTATTAAAAATGCGGGCTCAGCTCATATTTATGGATTATCAGCAACCATAGCGGCCAATATCACAAAGCGTATTGGCGTTATACAAACCTTTACCATTATGGATGGTGAAGAACTTGAAACTAAAAATGCATTGCGTCATGTGCCACCAGCGTTTGGAAAGACTAGCTTTAGATACCGTTATAAAAAAGTTAATGCTGAAATTTTTAGCCGCTACAATGCATGGAGGCATAAAGAAGATTTAGCACCCGAAGAGTCGGGTAAGCCTAACCTGTATACTGCCAATGGAACGCCCGCTTGGGCAACATTAAACTTAAGAACATCATACGCTTTCAATAAATACCTAAGCGCGAATTTCAGCGTTGAAAATATTCTAGACAAACACTACCGGCCCTATTCGAGTGGAATTTCTGCACCTGGAAGAAATTTCATTTTTAGCCTCAGAGCAATGATTTAATATCTTTATACTCTAAATAAAACTCATGAAAAAAATTGGTGTTTTAACCTCTGGAGGAGATGCCCCAGGAATGAATGCAGCTATTCGTGCTGTTGTTAGAACAGGAGTATCAAAAGGAATTCAAGTTGTGGGTGTCATAGAAGGTTTTAACGGTTTAACTGAAGGGAAATTCCAAGACCTAGGAACTAGAGATGTAAGCAACATTCTGCAACGTGGAGGAACAATTTTAAAATCTGCCAGAAGTAAAGCCTTTAGAACCACTGAAGGAAGAAAACAAGCGTTTGAGAATGTCAAAAAAGAAGGTTTGGAAGGCTTAATTGTAATTGGAGGAAACGGATCCTTTGCAGGAGCGTCTATTTTTTACAACGAATATGCTGTTCCTTACATTGGTATTCCAGGAACGATAGACAATGACTTATTCGGCACCGATTTTACGCTAGGGTTTGATACCGCATGCAATACTGTTATAGAAGCCGTTGATCGAGTTAAAGACACTGCAGCATCGCATAATAGATTATTTTTTATTGAAGTAATGGGGAGAGACTCAGGTTATATTGCGCTTACAACCGGAATTGCAACTGGCGCCGAAGAAATTTTACTTCCAGAAACTGCCACAAATGTTGATGACTTAATCGCTCGCTTAGAAAAAGCACAAACCAATAGAAAAAACTCATCAATTGTAATTGTTGCCGAGGGTGATGATGGCGGAGGCGCGTATGCAATTGCTGAAAAAGTGAAAGAAAAATACATCCAATACGATACACGAGTAACAATTCTCGGACATGTTCAACGTGGAGGAAGGCCTTCAGCAATTGATAGGGTATTGGGGTGTCGTTTTGGCCACGCTGCTGTTGAGGCAATCTTAGCGACTAAGTCTGACATCATGGTAGGTGTGCTGAATAATGAAATCATTGAGACTCCTGTTTCAGATACGATTTCAAAAACTAAACCATTGCCCCAGCATCTGTTTCACATAAAAGAAGACCTCACAATATAAACCCCTTAGCTCAATAGATTGTATAGTTGGTATGAAAAAGGTAGGAGATTATTTCCCAGAGTTTGAATTGACCAATGAAAATGGAGAGTTACTGAGTTTAAATACTATACTTGAAAAAGGTCCAGCTGTGTTGTTCTTTTACCCGAAAAACAACACTTCAGGTTGTACAAAAGAAGCTTGTGAGTTTCG
>Ga0209094_1001944_pt1 | contig 11030 bp, 8 predicted proteins | sample COGITO_mtgs_1004_2_FD_184790 | JGI IMG/M metagenome (GOLD analysis project Ga0209094, IMG submission 184790) | Pelagic marine microbial communities from North Sea - COGITO_mtgs_100430 (SPAdes) (version 2) | ecosystem: Environmental > Aquatic > Marine > Epipelagic ...
TGTTTTTAAAGGTGTATACAGATAACACCAACTTTGGAACTAAAAAGATTTTATTCAAATAGGTAAATAATAGCTGTAAATAAAAAAAGAGGAACTGAAAAGTTCCTCTTTTTTTATGTGATGTTATTTTAAAAGAAATAAGTGCTCCTAATTATATTTAGAACCAGATAAAAAAAACTTAAAACATAAGTAATTGAAATATTATATTCACTGAATCTTCGGCTCACAATCCTCGCCATTAAAAAAAACACAACGTTTTCAAGTTAAAAAAGAAACTTATTTGCAAAAAAAATATTTGAGCATCTAGCCATTTTTAAGGATAACTTGTTAAGATTTTTTATGTTAAAGTCAATTTTCAAAAAAAACTAGGTTATAAAATATTTCAGAATTTAAATTAATGATTTTTTTAAAGCTGCCAACTCTACTCCTAACCCATTAAACATATTTATAATACTGCTTAATTTTAATTCGTGTTCTTCATATTCTTGTGTGTTGATACTGCACGTAAACTTCCACAATTCTAAGACTTCAGAAACAGGAACATTATAAGATTGATACCCTGAATTGTCTGGCTTTAATAAAAAAGATTGCTTCTCTTCTATTTGATTATAAATTCTTTTATAGGTCATTCCATCATCTTTTGTGACCACAATATAAGAACATCCGCTTTTTGCTTCTTTTATATCTTCAACAAATTCTGCGACTACATACGAACCATCTTTCATTGGCAACATAGAATCTCCTTTTATCGGAAAAGCTCTGTGTTTACCAGTAGGTAAAAAAGGCAACTTTATTTTTTCTAATTGCTCTATATATTCCGGATCATCATATCCTAATAGATATCCTGCAGATGCTTTTGCTGAAACAACTTCAATTAAATTCTCATTATCAGCATCAACTATTATTGGAAACAAAACTCTTTTATTACCAACTTCAATAAAAGAAACGTCTTTTGCTTTTGTTAAATCGTTTTTTATAATGACGTCTATAGGAATTCTAAAGTAAGCAGAAAAGTCTATTAAAAAGTCTATTGTAGGTGAAGATCTATTCTCTTCATAAGAACTAATTCTTGATCTAGTGACCAACAATTCTTCTGCCAAAGATTCTTGTGTTAACTTTTTAAGAGTTCTTAAATGTTTAATGTTTTTTGATAAATTACTCATAATGCTACAATATTGAGCAACAAATGTATGAATTTGTAGCTAATTTTACGGTGTGAAAAAAAATATTTTACATCTCGATTTAGATACTTTTTTTGTTTCCTGTGAACGTTTGATTGACAGCCGATTACAAAAAAAACCTTTGTTAGTTGGCGGAACTGGAGACCGAGGTGTTGTTGCGGCTTGCAGTTATGAAACTAGAAGATTTGGTGTGCATTCTGGTATGTCTATGAAAATAGCGAAGAAACTCTGCCCCGAAGCAATAACCATTAGAGGAAATACAGGTACTTATTCTAAATATTCAAATTTAGTAACAGAAATTATCAAAGAAAAAGTACCACTTTTTGAAAAAGCAAGTATTGATGAGTTCTATGCAGATCTTACCGGTATGGATGCTTTTTTTGGAAGCTATAAATACGCGTCAGAATTGCGTTGTAAAATTATCAAAGAAACAGGATTGCCTATTTCTTTTGGAATGTCGCAAAATAAAATTGTGTCTAAAGTTGCTACTGGAGAAGCAAAACCCAACAATCAATTATTGATTGACAAAGGTTTTGAAAAATCATTCTTAGCACCTTTATCAATCCGAAAAATTCCATCTGTGGGTACTAAAACATATCAAACGTTAAGAAACCTTGGTATCGATAAAGTAAAAGTGATTCAAGAAATGCCTTTAGAAATGATGATAAGCGTTTTGGGGGCTAATGGAAAAACAATTTGGAAGCGTGCAAACGGTATTGACAATTCGCCAATTATTGCGTTTCACGAACGTAAATCTTTATCTACAGAAAGAACCTATCATAAAGACACGATTGATATGATAAAATTAAAAGAAACCCTATTTGCAATGGCAGAAAACTTAGCATATCAATTAAGAAAAGGGGATAAATTAACGGGTACTTTAAGCGTGAAAATTCGGTATTCAGATTTTAATACGTACAGCAAACAAATAAAAATACCATATACAAGTGCAGATCATATTATAATTCCTAAAGTTTTAGAATTGTTTAAAAAATTATACCAACGAAGATTGTTAATTCGATTGGTTGGTGTAAAAGTATCTGATATTGTAAGTGGTAATTATCAAATTAATCTTTTTGATGACACCGAACAAATGTTAGATCTATACAACGCTATGGATAACGTTCGTAATAAATATGGCGAATTAAGTATTATGAGAGCGTCTGCTATGGGGGCAAAATCTATTGGAAGATTTAGCAATCCGTTTAACGGTGAACCGCCTTTAGTTTTAGCACATAGAAAACAATAGTACTATGTATATAAATTGTCACTCCTACTATTCGCTACGTTATGGCACATTTTCTGAAATTGAGCTATTGCAACTTGCCGTAGCAAACAATATTAAGACGATTGCGCTAACAGATATCAACAATACCTCTGCATGCTTAAACTTTATTCAACAAGCCAAAAAACACGCAATTAAACCTGTTGTTGGTGTTGATTTTAGAAATGGCAATACCCAACAGTTTGTTGCAATCGCAAAAAATAATACCGGCTTTAAAAATATTAATAGTTACTTGTCTTCTTTTTTAGAGACAAAAACTATTATTCCGGATATACCGACCTATTTAGACGAAGTATTTATCATCTATCCTTTTGAAAAAGCTTTAGAATTAAATCTTACTTCTTTTGCTGAAAATGAATTTATAGGAGTATCGATTGCAGAGATTAATAAACTTCGGTTTTCATATTTAAAAAAATACGAAGATAAAATTGTGATACAGCAACAAGTTACCATTCGTAATAAAAGAGATTTTAATGCGCATAGACTATTGCGTGCAATAGCTAACAACACTTTGCTAAGCAAACTGCCAAAAACAGAAGAATGTTTGGTAACAGACACCATGCATACTGCAACAAGCCTGCAAGAATACTTTAAAGAATTTACTTTTATTATTGCAAATACCAAAGCACTATTACAAAGTTGTAGTATAAGTTTTGGATATGATATTGACCGTAAAAATCAGAATTTACAATTGTATTGTAATAGTTTTAAAGAAGATTATGAATCGCTCGTACGCTTGTGCAATAACAATATTTATAAGCGGTATCCAAATCCAACACAAAAAGTACATGCCCGACTTCAAAAAGAATTAAAAGTAATTGTCAAATTAAAATTTGTTTCCTTTTTTTTAATCAATTACGACATTATCCATTATGCTAAAAAAAACAACTTTTTTCATGTAGGTAGAGGAAGTGGTGCTAATAGTATTGTGGCTTATATTATAGGTATTACAGATGTAGATCCTATTGAATTGGATTTATATTTCGAACGTTTCATCAATCCTTTTAGAGCTTCGCCACCAGATTTTGATATTGATTTTTCTTGGAAAGATAGAAATACCGTTACTCAGTATATTTTTAATCGTTTTGATAATGTTGCCTTATTAGCAACTTACAACACCTTTAAATATAGAGCTATTGTTAGAGAGCTAGGTAAAGTTTTTGGCTTACCGAAAGAAGAAATAGATAAATTAAGTAAAGGAGGCCCTCAAAATAAGTTAGATGAGCTTTCTAAATTGGTCTTAAAATACGGAAAACTCATTGAAGGTTTCCCTAATTATGTGAGTGTTCATTCTGCTGGAATTTTAATTTTAGACAAACCCATTCATTATTATTCTGCAACCAGTTTGCCTCCAAAAGGATTTGCTACCGTTCAGTTTGACATGAATATTGCCGATGATGTTGGTGTTTTTAAGTTCGATATTTTAGGGCAACGTGGGTTGGCAAAAATTAAAGATGCTTTACAAATTATCAAAGAAAACAACCCAGATGCTCCTGAAATTGATATTACAGATGTTGAAAGTTTTAAAAAAGACAAAAACATTAATAACCTTTTAAAAACGGGCGGTGCAATTGGCGCCTATTATGTAGAATCTCCAGCCATGAGAGGGTTAATGCAAAAATTACAAACACAAGATTATTTAGGTCTGGTTGCTGCAAGTTCTATTATTAGACCAGGCGTTTCTGGCTCTGGAATGAAAGAAGAGTTTATAAAACGACATCGTTTTCCAGAAAAAAGAAAAGAAGCACATCCTATTTTACTAGAAATTATGCCTGAAACATATGGCATAATGGTGTATCAAGAAGATGTAATGAAAGTTGCTAATAAATTTGCAGATTTAACCTTGGGTGAGGCAGATGTTTTACGAAGAGGTATGAGTGGCAAATACAGATCTGTAAAAGAATTTAAAGCTGTTGAAGATAAATTTATTTCTAATTGCAGAAAAAAAGGACACGAAGATAAATTGATTTTTGAAGTTTGGAATCAGATTAAAAGTTTTGCAGGATATGCTTTTGCCAAAGGACATTCTGCTTCTTATGCAGTAGAAAGCTACCAAAGTCTCTTTTTAAAGTGCTACTACCCTATCGAATTTATGACGGCAGTATTAAATAATGGTGGTGGTTTTTATTCGACAGAACATTATATACATGAAGCTAAAATGTGTGGAGCAACTATAGCGTTACCTTGTATTAATAAAAGTGATCACGCAAATCGTATAAAAGAAAAAACAATTTATTTAGGATTTGGATATCTTAAAAATTTAGAGCATTTATTGGTGCAAAGATTTTTAACAGAACGCCAATTATATGGCCCGTTTCTTTCTTTGGATAATTTTATAGACCGTATTGCAATATCTATAGAACAACTAAGCGTTTTAATTCGTATTGATGCTTTTCGATTTACAAAAAAACCGAAAACCAAACTACTTTGGGAAGCTACTTTTAAACTACATAAAACAAAAACGCAAAAAGTTGAACAACAGGTAAAGTTGTTTCGATTACAACATCAAAATTTTGAGATTCCGAAACTAAATTCTCATTGGTTAGAAAATGTGTACGATGAAATAGCTTTATTAGGGTTTACCATTCACAACTATTTTTCATTAGTTACAGAAGCATTTCTACCCCATATAAAAGCCAAAGAAATGGCGCTGTTTACAAACCAAAATGTACTCTTATACGGCCAATTGGTAGCAACGCGCTTTAATAAAACTTCACAAGGAAAACTAATGCGGTTAAGTACGTTTATTGATGCAGATGGCAACTATTTTGATGCTGTTCATTTTACAGATGTTGTGCAGCTGTATCCAATAAACGGTATGGGCATTTATGGATGCTATGGAAAAATTACCAACAGATTTGGGTTTTGTAGTATGAATGTTCTTACATCTAAAAAAATGAGTATTGCCAGTGACCCCAGGTGTTAAAGCGTTTTTTTACTATCTATTAAATAGATACTTTCTAAAATAGCTCTTTATTTATTTTATTTTCATTAGATTTAGGTGCTATATTAAAAGAATGAAAAAAATCCCTACTATCTTTTTAGAATACAAGGATTACAAAAAGACTCCTCAACTACTCGTTAAATTTAAATATAACGACTACTTACTTAATTTGTTAAGAAAAATACCTGCTGCTACTTGGAGTACTTCGTTAAAAACATGGTATTTAAAAGACACCAAAGAAAATTTAAACTTAATTATAAGTACTTTTAAGGGTATTACAACCATTGATTCTAGTAAGCTTACTAAAAAAAAAAAATTTAAGCGAAATTTAACTGACAGTGAAAAAACACTTCTAAATAATTTCTACTTGTACTTAAAAGGCAAGAGATATAGTAAAAGTACGATACAAACTTATACTTTATTTATTGCTGATTTTATAAACTTTCATACAAAAACACCCTTAGCTGAACTTACAAACAGAGATGTAGAACTTTTTATTGAGACCGTATTTATAGAGCGGAAATATTCTATTAGCTCTCAAAGACAATTTATAAGTGCCTTAAAGATTTTTATTGTTTTTTATCCGCAAACAAAAATCAATGATTTGTCTTTAGAGCGACCCAAAAAATCTAGAACACTTCCCAATGTATTGTCTCAAGAAGAGGTATTACGTATTATTCAATTAACTAAAAACTTAAAGCATAGAGCCATTATTGTATTACTTTATTCTTCTGGACTGCGTATTGGAGAGGTTACGGGTTTATTGTTAAAAAATATTGATATCTTAAGAAAGCAGATTAAAGTTGAAGGAGGAAAAGGCAGAAAAGACAGATTTGTTGTTTTAGCAACTAGTTATTTACCTCTTTTACATAATTACCTAACCACTTTTAAACCAGCACTTTATTTTATAGAGGGGCCAACAGGTAAAAAATACTCTGAGAGTAGTATTAGAAAGTTTCTATTTAAGAGTGTACAAAAAGCTGGTATTTCAAAAAAAGTAACCCCACATACTTTACGACATAGCTATGCTACACATTTATTAGAAAATGGTGTTGGTTTAAGGCATATACAAGAGTTATTAGGACACGCTAAACCAGAAACTACCATGATTTATACACATGTTGCAAAGAAAGATTTACTAGATATTCAGAGCCCGTTAGACACTATTTTATTAAATTTGGATAAAAACGATAAACGAGAACAAAAGTTCCTGTTATCCGGAAACAGAAACCTATAAACAGGAGGTTTATTCTCCATATAACGAGTTGTGCATAATGCGGAAATCGTACTAAATATCAACATTTGAACTAAAAAAGCCAACGCGCAAACAGCACATTTATTTTTTTGCCAACGCGAAAAGCCAACGCTTAAAAAAACAAAAGAGCTGTTTCTTTGCCAACGCTAAATCCGTTCTTGACAATCGGAATAAAAAACTTTGCAACACCATTGCATTGAAATTTATTTATCTTTGTGCCAATGAAATTTATAACTATCATACTATCATTATTAATTCTTGGTTTGTCAATCAAACCTTGTTCTGACGGAAATAATGCCGAAGACCAACATCAAGACGAAATAACTGCTGAACACAATCATAAAAATGATAGTGATGATACTTGTCCTATAACTTGTATTTGTAATTGTTGCGGAATCGCAATTACATATCAACCAATTCAAACTTTTGAATTAGGTATTAATAATCAAATTTCTACAGAAATTCTATCTGTTTATCAAACAATCTATAGATTTGATTTTCATTCCAATATCTGGCAACCGCCACAATTAATCAGCTAAAAATATCGACTAAAAGTCAAAATTTTAAAGTTAATTAATATTTACGTTTTCAATGAATAAATACATATTGAGCGCAATGCTCACAATTATAATGTGCTTTTCTGCCAAAGCACAAACATCTGATATACAAATAAAAGTAATTTCAGAATCCGAAAACGAGCCATTATTTGGTGCAACAGTCTATCTCGAAAAATTAGAAAAAGGAGCAGTAACCGATTTTGACGGAATCGCAACTTTTAACGAAATTCCGAATGGCGAATATATTATCATAGTTTCCTATTTAGGTTTTGAAACCTTAAAAACAACAATTCAAATTCCGAGTAATTCAGACTTGATTTTCAAATTAAAAAGCGGAGGAAACGAATTGGATGAAGTTGTATTACAATCTTCAAGAAGTACAAGAACTGTTAAGAAAATCCCAACAAGGATTGAGTTTATTGGTGTAGAGGAATTAGGCGAAAAAGCAATTATGAATCCAACCAATATTTCGATGGTACTTCGTGAAAGTACAGGAATTCAAATGCAACAAACGTCTTTAAGTAGTGGAAGTACAAACATTAGAATACAAGGTCTTGATGGTCGATACACACAACTTTTAAGAGATGGATTTCCACTTTATGGAGGCTTTTCAAGTGGTTTGAGTATTTTACAAATTCCACCTTTAGACTTGCGACAATTTGAAATTATTAAAGGAAGTTCTTCAACGCTTTATGGTGGTGGAGCAATTGCAGGTTTAATAAATATGGTTTCAAAAACACCTGACGAAGAACCTGCTTTAGACATAATGTTAACACAAACTCAAGCTTTGGGAAGTACAGCAAACATATTTTACAGTAAACGAAATGAAAAATTTGGTATTTCACTTTACGGTTCTGGACATTTTCAAAAAGCTTACGACCCAGAAGATGATGGTTTTAGTAATTTACCAAAAACTAAATCTATTTCATTCAATCCAAAATTCTTTTATTATCCATCTGACAAAACTACGTTTTGGTTTGGCTTAAATGGAACATACGATGTCAGAATTGGTGGAGACATAACTAAAATAGAAAGTGTCGAAAATGGAATTCATCAATATACAGAGGAGAACATTTCAAAAAGATTGAGCAGTCAAGCAGTTTATAAAACGCAAATAGATTCTATTAGTTCTTTGAACATTAAAAATAGTGTGTCATTTTTCGATAGAAATTTAACGATTCCCGATTTCAATTTTGATGGTAAACAAACCAACACATTTACGGAAATCACTTATCAAAGAGAGACTTCAAAAGCAGATTGGATTTTTGGAGCAAATTTATATACTTCAAACTTTGACGAAAATGATAATGCAACTTTGCAACGTGACCAAAAAGACATAACTTTTGGAATGTTTGCTAATAACATTTATGACCTTTCTGATAATTGGATTTTAGAAACAGGATTAAGAGCAGATTACAATACTGATTTTGGCTTTTTCCCACTTCCAAAAATTTCATTGCTTTATAAAAATGATAGTGGATTTTCGAGCAGAATTGGTGGTGGTTTAGGTTATAAAATTCCAGATATTTTTACAGAAGAGGCTGAATTTATAAACTTTGAAAATGTACTTGGAATTGATAAATCTTCATTAAAAGCAGAACGTTCTTATGGTGTAAACCTTGATTTCAACTATAAAACACGTTTATTTGAAACCATTGGTTTTTCAATTAATCAACTTTTTTACGTTACAGCAATTAACAACGGATTGTTATTGAATAGTACAAATAACGGTTTGTTTGCATTTGAAAATGCTACTGATGAAATTTTAAGCAAAGGAGCAGAAACAAATATAAAGTTTACTTATAAAGATTTTAGATGGTTTTTAAATTATGCACTTATAGACACGAAATTGAACTATTTGACAGGAAATCCACAAAAACCACTAACCGCAAAACATAACGCAGGAAGTGTATTGATGTACGAATCTGAAAAATGGCGAATAGGTTACGAAACATTTTATACAGGAAAACAGTTTTTATCAAACGGTACAGAAACTACAGATTTTGTAACTATGGGTTTACTTTTAATGAGAAACTTTAAATTTGGTAGTGCTTTTGTGAATTTTGAAAATTTTACAGACAGAAGACAAAGTAGGTTTTCACCTTTGGTTTTACCACCACACGAAAATCCAGAATTTCCAGAAATTTATGCACCAACAGATGGTTTTATTTTTAGTGTAGGAATTATTATTAAACCATTTGGTAACGAAGAACATTAAAAATTTATTTTAAACAACAAAAACGAGATTATGAAATTTTATACTTCTATACCAAAAGGGTTAAAACCATACTTTAACACGGAATTAGAAAAATACAGAATTGAATATGCAAACAGGAATTTAAAAAGTGCTTGGAATTATTTGGAACGTGCTCACATAATTGGTCAAAAATATCCTTATGCGCACACTTTAGTACATTGGAAAATGCTACAATTCGGATTTAAAATCAAAAACGGAAAAGAAATTTTTGGGCAAATTCCTCGACTAATATTTGGAGGAATTAAGTCCTTTGTTGGAAAAATTCCAGTTGGTAATACTGGAGGTGCTAATGTTCCACCTTTAAAACCATTTCCAATAGAAAAAGATTTGCAAGATATTTTTATTAAAGCAGGAATTTCTGTGTAAGTAATTGGAAATAAAGTTAACTGAATTGCCAACGCTTTAAGCCATACACATTTACAGTCGCATCTTCCAAGCTTCACCAAAACTGTAAAAGAGTATGGCTTTTCCAACGCTCGCATCTGAACTAAATAACAAACATCGGAAAACCAAGCAGAACGTGAACCACTATGCACAACAACGTGTATAAAACATAGCTATTACAGGCTTTCCAAGAGATTTTTGCTTATTTATTAAGTACGCCAAATTTTTATTTTTGTATATTTAGAAAATAAAATTAAACATAAAAAATAAAAATTCGGCTCGTGCTAAATCCGAAAAGTTAGCGTTTATTTATACGCTACGTTTCATACACAATTCCGTTGTGCTTCATTATCAGAAACCGCTAACCAATGATAAAATTCTTTAGAAAAATACGCTACAACCTTATGGAGAAAAACAAAACAGCAAAATATCTGAAATATGCCATTGGTGAAATTGTACTCGTAGTAATAGGAATTTTGATTGCGCTTCAAATTAATAATTGGAATGAAAATAGTAAGGCTAAATCAGAATTAAAATCAGATTTATCGGAATTGAAATCAGAATTGGAATCTGATTTAACACGTTTGGATTCTGTATTAACCCAAATAAATTCAATTGATGAACAGGGCAATTACTTATTAGAATATTTAGCACAAAAGCCAACTGCAATTGATTCTTCGAAAGTTCAAAAGGCCATTACGTCTGTAACATTTTTAGCGCGTTTTGGTAAATCAAATACTGCCTATGAAAGTTTAGTTAATAATGGAAATTTTCATCTTGTAGAAAACAAAAATTTGAAAGAAAAATTGGGATTCTTTCACAATACAAGTGATTGGAATGAGACTTATCATAACGGTCCTCTTATGGAAAGTTATAATGAATACATAAAGATAATTCATAATTATACTCGACCAGGTTACATACGAAAAGCTTACGAAGCTGGTTGGCCAAAGAAAAACGAAATTATCGCAAAAGAAATTCGTAATAATTCTTTTAGTTCTAATATAGATTTTAAAAAATTGAATGGTTCAAATGACTTATTAGTTTTGTTAGACCAAGTCCAATTGAGCAGATATATTCAAAAGGTTTATTACTCATTTATTAAAGATGATATTAAGGAACTTTTGTCATTGATTGATTATGAAATTAATACAATAAATAATTAAA
>Ga0209094_1001945_pt1 | contig 11026 bp, 11 predicted proteins | sample COGITO_mtgs_1004_2_FD_184790 | JGI IMG/M metagenome (GOLD analysis project Ga0209094, IMG submission 184790) | Pelagic marine microbial communities from North Sea - COGITO_mtgs_100430 (SPAdes) (version 2) | ecosystem: Environmental > Aquatic > Marine > Epipelagic ...
TTAAGCCACAGACATTGCGCGCATATTCAATAATCGCCATCTGCATACCCAAGCAGATACCCAGATAGGGAATATTCTTCTCACGGGCAGTTTTCACTGCGTATATCTTGCCTTCAGTGCCTCGGCTACCAAAGCCACCGGGGACCAGAATAGCGTCAACGCCATCCAGCAGAGAGTGATCCTGCTCCAATAGCTCGGAGTCGATATAGCGAATTTTTACTTTGGTTTTCTCATGAATACCGGCGTGAATCAGCGCCTCAGTCACGGACTTATAGGCATCCAGCAATTCCATATACTTGCCGACCATGGCGATGGTTACCAGACCCTCGGCATTCATATGACTGTCGACGACAAAATCCCACTCACTGAGATCCGCCTGAGGCAGATCCATACCGAAACGGTCGAGTACAAACTGGTCCAGACCCTGCTCGTGGAGCATACGCGGAATCATATAGATAGACGGAGCATCGATAACCGGAATAACCGCTCGCGCTTCTACGTTGGTAAATAGCGAAATTTTCTGGCGCTGGCTTTCTTCAATTTGAACTTCAGAGCGACACAGCAACATATCTGGCTGCAGACCAATCGAACGCATCTCTTTAACCGAGTGCTGAGTCGGCTTGGTCTTGGTTTCACCGGCTGATGCAATATAGGGCACCAGCGTCAGGTGCAACAACAGCGCGCGCTGATGGCCGAGCTCAACTTTTAACTGGCGAACCGCTTCAAGGAACGGCTGCGATTCGATATCACCCACCGTGCCGCCAATCTCGACGACGGCAATATCTGCATCACCGGCACCGGCATAAACGCGACGCTTAATTTCGTCGGTCAGATGCGGAATAACCTGCACCGTACCGCCCAGATAATCACCGCGACGCTCACGACGCAAAATCGTTTCGTAGACCTGACCACTGGTAAAGTTGTTGTTTTTGGTCATCTTAGAGCGCAGGAAACGCTCGTAGTGGCCAAGATCCAAATCCGTCTCTGCACCGTCCTCAGTCACGTAAACTTCACCGTGCTGGTAAGGGCTCATGGTGCCGGGATCGACATTCAGATAGGGGTCAAGCTTGAGGATAGTAACGCTGAGTCCCCGGGATTCAAGAATAGCAGCCAACGAAGCAGCTGAAATGCCTTTACCCAAAGAAGAGACCACACCGCCGGTAACAAAAATAAAACGTGTCATAGAGACCCTGTAAAATCACGACCCTGTAACCCTTAAATCAATGAATATGAATTCATTTTTTAAAGAGTTGAATCTAAAAAATTTGTAATTGTGAAAGGCTTGTTTGACCGTGAAAATGGTCGAGACCCACCCTACCCAAGATGGGAGAGTAGATTAACAGAAAGGGGTCGCGGATACTACAGAGAGTTTGTCTCCCAAGTGATTTTTAAGCCCTCTTCATCAGCGCCACACTGCCAACCCTGACAAACCCATAAATCACCCACAGCGACCAGCTGCTCGTCAATATAAAAAAGTGGGATTCGCTCTCGCCACCAAGGCTCAAGGGCATATTCCTGAAGTAATTTTTTAAGGCTATTAGAGCGATCTCGGCCGGCCGGCTGACAGCGCTCACCACCCTGCCGAAAGCGCAGACTCAGAGCGCTGACATCATCGACCCGCAAGCCTCCACCGCGCACCCGCTCGGCGCTCAATTGAGTACCATCGGGCAGCACCAGAAGCTCACCCGAATGCCAGCGCAGACAGACATCATCAGCCACCTTGGGTCGGCCACTTAAATTCAGCAAGTAGAGTCGATCGCGGTAGCGACACAGCTGAATATTACCGCGCACCACTCTCGGCCCGCTATCTTCTCGGGCACTGATCACTGAGTTTAAGGTTTCCTCGACAAGGTTCTGGCTGAGCGGGGCAAGCATGTAGAAGCTCGGCCAGTAACGCAGCAGGTTTCTCTGCCGCAGGGGTTCGAGCTGATTAAAGTGCTCCAGCGACAGTGACAGACCGGCGCGTTCGGGTCTAACATCCAGACCTTCCAGATCAGTCCATGCCACAGATTCCGCAAGCTGATCGGCCTCAAGACTGTGTTGAGCCGAGCGGGTAATGCCCTGAATATAGTCGGGCCAACGTTCGGCCAGAGCCGGAACAACTCGGTGGCGCAGATAATTGCGATCAAACTGCTCCTGCTGATTGCTCTCATCTTCAATCCAGCGCAGCTGTTTTTCTGCAGCCCAGAATTGCAGTGAAGCTTTCGGCCAGCTCAACAGAGGCCTTAATAATTTCCCCGAACCCAGCGGCCGAGTCAGCGGAATACCAGCCAGACCTTTGGGGCCAGAGCCGCGCATTAATCGGTAGAGCACAGTCTCAACCTGATCATCCGCATGATGACCGAGCAGCAGAATACCCTCTTCGACCATAAGCTTTTCAAATACCAGATAACGGGCATCTCGAGCCGCCGACTCAAGGCCACCGCCAACTTCAAGAACTGCTACCGACTCCGCGTGCAGGCGCACCCCCAGCGACTGACAGAACTCAGCGCTGTGCTGTTGCCAGTGATCCGCATTGGCCGACAAACCATGATTGATATGCACCGCGGTAATTTTCTCCGGGGCGATCACCTCGCAGAGCAGGCTCAATAAAACCGTGGAATCAAGACCACCGCTAAGGCCCACTAAAATCTGCGGGGCAGCGTTGAGCTCTTGCCGGTAATCGGCAAATACTGCGCTGGCGGAAATATCGCCGGTTGCTGTTGACCGACTCAAGAGTCCGGCTCCGATTGCTGCTGCTCTGATTTATGCTCTGATTGATATTGGTGAAACTGATTACGGGTTAACAAATTGCAGTTTTCCGTCGCCGGATCGAAGGTAATTAACACATCCCCTCTTTTCAACTGACCTTTGACCTGATCGATTTTATTGTCCAGGCTGACTTCGTAGGAGCCATAGTCGGTGCCCTCACGAAGAATAAATTCTTCGATCACCGCACGCAGCACCTCAGCACTCAATCTCTCAGCAGGAATTTCAATCACTTAATCTTATCCATTAGTCTAATTACTATTAATCACTATAAAGCCCAGACAGAAGTCTCCGCTAACCATCCATTAACTATCCACTAACTATGCTGCGCATAATAGTGCCATAATCCTTTGTAGTTAAGACTCGGAGTCAAAAATGAGCAATTATTTAGTATTAACCATTGTCTCTGACGATCGCGCCGGTATTGTCGAGCAGGTCGCCCAGACTATCAGCAAGTACCATGGCAACTGGATGGAAAGCAGCATGGCTCGTCTGGCGGGCAAGTTTGCCGGCATTCTGTTAGTTGAAATTGAAGCCTCTGCACAGCAGTCTCTGGAGCAGGATCTAGCGGCACTCTCCAGTCAGGGCATTAAGGTCACCGTCGAGAAAAGCGGTCCACAGACCGATGACGAAGCTCATATTAGCTGTCTGGAAATTGTTGCCAACGACCGCTCTGGCATTGTTGGCGAGATATCCTCTCTGCTGGCCAAAAATCAGGTCAATCTGGTCTCACTGGAAACCTTTTGTGAAAGCGCGCCAATGTCTGCAGGGATGATGTTCTACGCCCATGCCTACACCCAGCTGCCGGCGGGTATGAACGAGGAACAGCTCACCCAGTTACTGGAGAGTCTCTCCGACGATCTGATGGTGGAGGTTGTCGAGGCTTAACCCGCCCTTTCAGGAAAACCCTGATCCGACTCATTCACCTATGCTAGATATTGTTCTCTACCAACCAGAAATTCCACCGAACACCGGAAATATTATTCGCCTCTGCGCCAATACCGGTTTTCGACTGCATTTAATTGAGCCTCTGGGGTTTGATCTCGACGACAAAAAATTGCGTCGCGCCGGACTCGACTATCAGGAATTTCAGTCATTAAAAGTTCACCCAAACTGGGACGCCTATATTAATAGCTGCGCGCCAAAAAATATCTATGCGCTGAGCACCAAAGGCACAGTCTGTTATTCATCGGTCAGCTATCAGCCCGGCGATGCACTGCTCTTTGGCCCGGAAACTCGCGGCTTGCCTGAGGATATTCGCACAGAGATCGGTGTTAGCAATGTCTTGCGTCTGCCAATGCAGGAAAACAGCCGCAGTCTCAACCTCTCAAATACCGTATCGATTATGGTTTACGAGGCTTGGCGACAGCTGGGCTTTTCTGGCGGCGGATAACCATCACAGGTAATATATCGGCTTATTCCTTCGAGTCGAGAATGTAGACCACATCAGCATTCAATCTTCAGACTAAATACCACCATTAATGAAAGCGAAATAATGACAGCAAAAATTGGCTTATTTTACGGCAGCTCGACCTGCTACACCGAAATGGCAGGGGAAAAGATCTGCGAGCAGATCAATAGCAACTTTAAAAACAACAGCGTCAGTCTGCACAATATTGCCGATGTGCCTCTCAACCTAATGGCGGATTTCGACTACCTGATTCTCGGCATACCCACTTGGGATTACGGCGAGCTCCAAGAGGATTGGGAGACCCACTGGGATCAACTGGACAATATCGATTTTTCCGGCAAGAAAGTCGCGGTCTACGGCCTCGGCGATCAGATTGGCTATCCAGAATGGTTTCAGGATGCCCTCGGTTATCTGTGGGCCAAGGTCAAAAATCAGGGAGCCAGCATGGTTGGTGAATGGCCTAATCAGGGTTATGAATTTGAAGAGTCAAAAGCCCTTACCGAGGACAAACAGCATTTTGTCGGCCTGCCACTGGACGATGAAAATCAGCTCGACTTAACCGATAAATTTATCGCCAGCTGGTGCAGGCAGATTATCACGGAGTTTGGTACTCTTTGATTACTGCTATTTATAAAGATCCGTCGAATGAGTGAAGCCCCTTTAACCGAACTGCCCTGGTATCTGGCAAAACAGCCAGCCCTAACAAACACCAGAGAAATCACCATTATCGGTGCCGGAATCGCAGGCTGCACCACAGCAGTGGCACTTCAGCACCGCGGCTTTAAGGTCACTGTTGTCGATCGCCACCCTCAGGCCGGCTCAGAGGCATCGGGCAATTCTCAGGGAATTGTTTACCCGAAATTATCACCACGGGATGATCTCCTACCGCGAGCGAACCTCGCCGCAATTCAATTTTGTAAAGACTACTACCAACCTTTTTGGGATCGCCGGCTGGGTGCCCAATGCGGCATTCTAGTGGTGCCGGAAAACTCCAAGAAAGCCGCTGATTTTGCACTGATTAGCCAGCGCTTTGCCGACCGCCCAGAGATAGTTCAGTCAGTCGATAACCAACAGCTCTGCGAACTGGCGGGTATTCCTCTAAGCGCCGAAACCGCGCTCTATTTCCCACAGCTCGGCTGGCTGCCGCCGGCACTGGTCTGTCAGCAACTGTTGCAGACCAATAATATTCCCCTATTACAGGCGGATATTCACAGTCTTGAGCGCGATGAAGATACCAGCAGCTGGGAGCTCGTGGATGGCGATGGGCTCACTGTTCTGAATAGCGAATCGGTGGTGATTGCCAGTGCCTTTGACTGCAAAAATTTTGTCCAGAGCGAACATCTACCGCTGCGCAAAATACGCGGGCAGATCACGCAACTGCCGAGCACTGTCGAGAGCCAAGCCTTAAAAACGGTTATCTGTGGTGAGGGCTATTTCACCCCCGCTGAAGATGGCTTACATAGCTGTGGCGCTACTTATAACAAAGATATTTTCACCCGCGACGTTCGCGACGAAGATCATCTCACCAATATTACCCAGATCAGCGCCACCGACCCGGGGCTAGCGGCAGTAGTCGGCCAACCAAAGATTAAAAACCTCAGCGGTCGCGCCAATTTCCGCTGCACCACCCCGGACTATTTGCCAATTGTCGGCGCTCTGCCAAATATGCCAGAGATGCTTGAGGACTATGCCATTTTGCGCAAGGATGCCAAGACGCTGTTGCCGACTCGCGGCAGCTACCTGGCAAACTTGTATGTTAATTGCGGGATGGGCTCGCGGGGTTTAAGTTATGCACCGCTGACCGCCGAAATACTCGCGGCGCAGATTGCCGGTGAAACACCACCGGTGGATTTGGAGTTGTTAAAGGCGATGCATCCGGCACGCTTTTTAATTCGCGATTTAAAAAGAAAACGTATTTAGGTTTTAATTTTTTGGCTTAAAGAACTCTCCTTAATAAGCTCTCCTTAATAAGCTCTTTTTAAAGAGATCTGCCCCCATGACGGGCTATATAGCTGGCCGTGACCGTATCTACAGTGACAATATGATTGACCAGCCAGTGGGGGAAATCTTCTTCAACATAGCGCTCAAGTCGCCCCGCAGCGGCCAGATTGTGATCGGATTGCCAGAGTCGGCATTCAATATTCATGTTCCGCAAAAACTGCTGATGCTCATGGCGATGCTGTTCTCGGGCGGGAAATTGGTACTCTTCCATATACTTCTCTTCTAGATGAAAGTGATTGACCGTATCTGCAAGCAGCTTATCCAGACACTGATCTATGCTCTTTTCAACCGAGCTTAAATCAGTTTTGGCAATCTCTAAAAGGCGTTTAATCTCATTGGCGTCATCAAACGCTTTGCGGTGCTCAGCATTCATAAACTCAAGATCTACCTGAGGTGTACAATCGAAATCTGTCATGACTAACCCCCTCTGTATATATCCTACCTCTAAAATTTTTCAGGCTAGCAGATTTATTATCCACAACCGTTGATAGCAATCAATGCTGATGGACTTTGTCTGTATATGTCTTATCATCCCTAACCAAAGATCAACTGTCATTTAACTGCTATTTACTGCAAAAGAACACCTGTTTATGAAATATATTGGAGCCCATGTCAGCGCCGCTGGCGGCATTGAAAATGCACCGCTTAACGCCCATAAGATTGGCGCCACGGCCTTTGCCTTCTTTACCAAAAACCAGCGTCAATGGCAGGCAAAGCCCCTCACAGAGCAAAGTATCGAAGCCTTTAAAGAAAACTGTGCGCTGTACAATTTCACCCCGGAACAGATTCTTCCCCATGACAGCTACCTGATTAATCTCGGTCATCCAGAGCGTGAGGGGCTGGAGAAATCACGCGAGGCATTTGTCGATGAGTTACAGCGCTGTGAGCAGTTAAGCCTTAAATACCTCAACTTCCATCCCGGCAGTCACCTGCGCAAAATCACCGAAGACGAGTGCATTAAGGCCATCAGTGAGTCGATTAATCTGGCTCTGGATGCCACTTCAGGGGTTACCGCGGTGATTGAAAATACCGCCGGTCAGGGCAGCAATCTCGGCTTTAGCTTTGAACAGCTGGCGGCGATGATCGACGGTGTCGAAGATAAAACCCGTGTCGGTATCTGCTATGACACCTGCCACGCCTTTGCCGCCGGTTACGATATGCGCAGCACCGATGGCTGCGAAAAGGTCTTTGCTGATTTTGAGCGCACGGTTGGCTTTAAATATCTCTGCGGTATGCATCTCAATGATTCGCGCTCGGAATTTTCCAGCCGAGTGGATCGCCACCACAGTCTTGGGCACGGTAATCTGGGTTTAAATGTCTTTCAATTTATTATGCAGGATAAGAGGTTTGACGGTATTCCGCTGGTATTGGAAACCATCGACCCCTCTATCTGGGCCGATGAGATAGATCTGCTGCGCAGTTTTCAGACGCCGGTCTAAGCTTTTTAATTAAGCCTCTGAGAACTGCTGCGCGGCCAGTAATCCTCGGCGGTAAATATCAGCGCTGGCACTGCTATCTCCAGCTTTATCAAGCACCTCAGCCAAGGCAATAAATCCCTGAGTCGTTGGTCGCAGTGCCACGGCCTCAGTCAAGTAATCTCGCGCCTTGCCCCAAAAACTCAGCCGCTGGCAGATCAACCCCAGCGCTAACAATAGATCCGCATCTTCACGGTGCTTCTGCAGCCATTTTTCCGCCTGTATCAACTGCTTATCCGGAGTTTGCGACTGCAGCTCACCAAAGCGCATTACCAACTGCGGATGCCAGTGATTATTGAGCGCCTTGACCAATAGCCCCTGCTGTTTTTCAACAGCGCCCACTCGGCTTAAACAATCTGCATAGACCGCAATCATCTGCGGATTTTTATGCAGCCTTTTTGGGCTGTAGTACCAGATATCTTCAAGCAATGCCTTTTGCTCACTGGCGGGAAGTTCTGGGTCTGGGCTGTATTCATCGAGCAGACTGCAGTAAACATCCAGCTCAAGATTGGCCAGCGCGTCGCCGCTAACCACTTTGTAATGTTTGAGATCGCGCAGCAGCGTCTGCAATGGGCCCCAGTCTTCGGCCATATAATAGGCATCGGCCATAAGCCTTAATAGACCGCGATCACTGGGTTTTTTGCTGTGCATTGGACGCAGGATTTTCAGTGCCTCTGCGGGCTTTTCCTCAAGCAGTAAAAGCTCCGCCAAGGCTTTATCGGCGACAGAACTGCCCTTGGGGTAAGTTATTTTTAAACGCTTTAAAAGCTGTCGGGCCTGATCGATCTGATTGTTATCGGCAGCGGCTCGTGCGGCAAACAATAAATTAACCACCGGCATTGCCGATTTATCCGCTGACTGGGCTAATAATTTCTCCGCCTGTTGCCAGTCATCATCGGCGAACAGCAGGAGGCCCTCGGCGGTCTGGTTAATTTTTCGAGCACTGCGGCGACTGTTCCACCAGAGTCGAAATCCTCCGGCCCCAGCTATCCAGCGCCAAGTGAGAATAAACCACAGCAGCAGTCCGGTAGCGGTGAGATAAATCAGCAGCCCAGTCCAAGCGCTCATTTCAATACTGAAAGTCTCGAAGCCAAGCAGGATATAACCGTTGCCAAACTGTAGAACCCAAACCAGTGCAGCACCGATCAACAGCGATAGCATCAACAGAACAAGCAGTTTTCTCACTTCTGCGGCTCCCCGTCGGTGATGCGACTTTGACGCAGGTTAAGCATGGTCTGAACCGCAGCTATAGAGCCAGAGATATCTGGCAAATCCTGAATAATTTGCCGCTCGCTCAACGTATTTAAGCGTTCAATTAAGGCCTGACTCTGGCTGTTTAATTGAAAATATCGAACTAGTAAGGCCGCACTTTTCCCCAGACTGGCGCGGTAAATAACCTGTTCCTCGCGCAGCAGAGCACTCTGCGCCTGCTCGACTAAAAGAAAAATATTGTTCTGGATAATAGACTGTTCATTACTGGTCAACAGCGGTTCTATCGGCTGCTGGCGTTTTTGCACAACAATCAACTGACCGAGCTTTTGGCTAAAGCGCTGAAAGCTATCAAGCAGCGAGCGCGTCTGCTCTGTGTCAGTAGCAGCATCAACTATCTCTGGGGTTTGCGATGCTGGGGCGGGCTCAATAATCGACAGCTGCTTAATGGCCTTGGAGATCGCCTCTAACTCAAGATAGATACCCTCGCGATCAACCTTGCCGGCCATTCGCAGTGCCGCGATATCCTCGGCTAACGCTCGGCGCACCGGCAGCAACTCGGGGTCGTTGAGTTGGACAAAAATAGTATCGACATTCTCCAGTATGGCCAGGGGATTCTCAGTACTGCGCTCAACCTGTAAACGCTGATTGGCCAGGCGAATCAAGTAGGCTGCCTCGGAGAGCAACCAGTCGCCGCGGCTGGCGGTGCCGAGCTGCAAAATTCGTTCGGCCTGAGAGTTTAATCTCAGGTTCATCGAGTAGATCTGGTCTTTAAGTTGGGATTCAAGCTGGCTAATGAACTGCGACTGCTGCTGAATTGTTTGCCGATTTAGCTGTTGCTGTTCGGCCAGATTACGCTCTGTAGCGGCTAAATCTTGCTGCAGACTCTCTGAGATTCCAGCTCTGCTCTCTTGCTGAGTCTGCCATTCAGCCCAACCTATCCAACCGGCAAAACCCAGTGCACCGATTAACAGAAAAACCAGTAGGGTTTTAATCCAAGGAAAAGCTTTTGGCGAATTTTCCTTCGGTTTTTTCGGCGTTGCTGAAGGCTTTTCAGACGCTGTTTTAGCGGTTTTTTTCGCAGCAGGCTCGGAAGTCGATTTTTCGCTTGCCTGAGGCGGTGTTGTTTTTTTATCCGTCACCATTTTTCCTCTTGGATCCTGGGGCCCTTTATCTTTAGGGTTGGTTAATTAAAGAGTAGCCCGTGATGGGGTTTCTATGCAACAGGCTAACTCTTAATAGCTAATTAATCGCCTTATAGACAGCCGCAAGCATAGACTCTGGCAGAGCATTTTCAGCACTGAAAACTTGCCGGTAACCCAAGTCTCTGGCGATTGCGGCAACCCGCTCACTGGGAACAACCACGGCGGTGTCGGCAGTCACTCCCGCCTCACCCCCCTCATCTCTCTCACCCATGGCCTCTATCAGTTCTCCACTGTGGGCAATCAGGCAGTCAGTTTGCTGCTGCCGTGCCAGCGCTAACTGCTCAGTATCAATAACTCGCCTGTAGAGCTCGCAGTATTCAACCCGCGCGCCGCGTTCAATCAATGTCTCGCCGAGAATTTCTCGACCGCCAACGCCACGGAAAATAATAATCCGCTGATTTTCCAATTCCTGTAGCTGCTCTAACTTTAATAGCTCTTCGCTATTTTGACGGCCGCTGGGATGAAGGGCATCAATACCCCCCTGCTTTAATAGCTCAGCGGTGCGCTCACCCACCGCAAAATAATCAATACCCACCGGCAACATCGGCCAGTATTTATCGATCCACTCAAGGGATAATTCTGCGGCATTGCCACTGACCACTATGGCTTTATGGAAGTTGTCCAGCTCGAGAATCTGGTCTTTTATCTTCTGGCTTTCTTGCTCCTGGCTTTCGGCAAAAGCTTGAATAGTCATCACCGGCCGGTGAGTAACTTCGGCACCGTTGTCTTCCAGCATGGCTATTAGCTGATCGTCCTGGCGCTGCGGTCTAATCAACAGTATGCGTTTGGCCGCCAAGCTGGTTTTATCAGCGTGATCAGTCATCAGTCGCTTCCGTAAACCTCAGCTAAAATATCTCCCGCACCGGCAGCCAGAAGCCGCTCGGCAAGTTCAATACCCAGTGCTTCGGCAGACTCTCTGGGGCCGGCAATTTCACTCTCGAGAATCACCGAGCCATCAACACTGCCAACCAGTGCGC
>Ga0209094_1001961_pt1 | contig 10970 bp, 7 predicted proteins | sample COGITO_mtgs_1004_2_FD_184790 | JGI IMG/M metagenome (GOLD analysis project Ga0209094, IMG submission 184790) | Pelagic marine microbial communities from North Sea - COGITO_mtgs_100430 (SPAdes) (version 2) | ecosystem: Environmental > Aquatic > Marine > Epipelagic ...
CACTTCGTGATCAAATTGCCCATCAGCTTGACGGCGTAACTGCTGACGCAGTGAGGAAGCAAACAGTTGCGCCGCATTTAATGGCTGCATTAAGTCATGGCCCGCTGCTGCCAGAAACAGGGTTTTTCCTTCATTAACCTGGGCGAGCTTAGCATTCAATTCCGAGAGCTTGCGGGTGCGTTCGGAGACCATTTGTTCCAGATTCTCATTGATCTGACGCAATGCTTTTTCATCGTTTTTGCGTTCAGTGATATCCATATAGGTACTGACAAATCCGCCCCCAACCATGGGCGTGCCGCGCACTTCCACTACGATCCCATTGGGCAGTTCCCGCTCAAACTGGTGGGCATAACCTTCGCGCAATAACTGCACTCGCCGAGTGACATTTTCTTCCAGGTTCGTTCCATCGTAATAGCCTCGCTCTGCGTTATAACGGTACACATCTGCGATCGGACGCCCCAAACCAATCAACCCATCCGGGTAATCGAACAGCTTCACGTAGGCTTGATTCCAGGCCACGATCTGCATTTCCCGGTCGACCACGCAAATACCTTGGGCGATAGTCTCAATGGTGGTACGCAATAACTGATGGTTAAACTGAATCAGCTCTGATGCCTCATCCATCATCCGCACCACATCATCGTGTCGGCCGTTCTGCTTGCGCAGCAACGAACTCATCACGATACGGGCAGTCGATGCCCCCATGGTACCCGCCAACAATCGCTCCACATAACGCACCAAGTGCAGTGGTGCAGGCAGTTCCAGTTCTTCAGAGACGCCCCGGCGGCGCATGTAATCAAAAAACAACGGCTCCGCCCGAGGGTCGCCTAGCCCTCGCTTGCATACTTCCAGTAATTCAATGGTCGTGATGGAAGGGTGCCCCATGCCTTCGCGCCACCAGTCTGTGGGCATATCCACAAATCGGGCCGCTTGGGCCTCATCCAGCGCATCCTGGTTTGCCCGACGGGAATAATAAACAAACGCGGCCAAATTAATCGATACCGACCAAAATACACCGTGGGTCAACGGCTCCAACCCTTCGATACCGAACAAAGCGTGAGGGCGCAATAATCCCAGGCCCAAGAGCCCCTGTTCACTAAGCACCGCCATCCATTCCAGCGGCAAGAGGACCGGCATTAGCAGGCAGTAAAACCAAATCACAAACCCAATCGCCAAGCCGACGAAGGCGCCTTTTTTATGACCGTTACGCCAATACAATGCGCCGATTAACGCCGGCGCAAATTGCGCCACCGCAGCAAACGATAACAACCCGATACTGGCAAGGCCATCAAAGCGATCGATGAGTGTATGGAAAGCAAACGCTAACCCCAGCAAAACAAGGATGCTGGCCCGGCGCAGAAAGCGTAGCTGAGTGCCAAGATCCGGGAGCGGGTCTTTTTCATTGAGGCGCGATTGCAGCCACATGGGCAACAACACTTCATTGGTCAGCATGATTGCCAGCGCCATGGTGGAGACGATCACCATGCCGGTGGCCGCCGCGATACCGCCAATGAATGCCAACACCAACATGGCATGGCTGCCCTGGGCCATTGGCAGCGATAACATGTAGGTATCAGCATGACCGATCAAGTAGGGCTGAGTAACCACCCCGGCAATCACAATCGGCAATACAAAGAGGGCAAACAGCGCCAGATACAAGGGGAACAACCAACGCGTGGTACGCAAATCGCGTATATCATTATTTTCCACCACGCCGGCATGAAACTGCCTCGGTAGGCACAAAATCGCCACCATAGACAACAGCAAGGCAGTGACGAAACTTTGTGAGAACAGCGTCGGTTCAAACCCCTGCATCACATCGGTACGCTCGCTGAGTTGCTGCCACATATCTGCAGGCCCATCAAAAATCGCGTACACGCAATACAGCCCAAGAGAAACAAACGCCACCAGCTTGATAAAGGATTCAAAACTTACCGCCAGCATCAGTCCGGACTGGTGCTCGGTGGTATCAATATGTCGGGTACCAAACAGCAGAGTGAAAATAGCCATCAACGTTGCCACCACCAATGCCGTGTCCAGCTGGCCGGGGGCTGAGTCTTTCAACACATAATCAAATGACAGAGTCACCGCTTTTAGCTGCAAGGCGATATAGGGCAACACCCCGACAATAGCCACTAGCGTGACCAATACAGCAAGGCGTCGAGACTTCCCATAACGGGCCGCCAGGAAGTCTGCAATGGAGGTAATGTTCTGCTGCTGCGCCACCGACACCATTTTGTAAATCAATGAGCCGCCCAGCAGCACGGTGATAATAGGCCCTAGATAAATCGGCAAATAGTTCCAGCCACTTTGGGCCGCTTCGCCAACGGCACCGTAGAACGTCCACGAGGTGCAATAAACGCCCAGGCCAAGACTGTACACCCAGGCATTATGAAATGTTTTTCGCCCCTTCCTGGCGGCCCGATCGCCCCACCAGGCGATAACGAACAACACCAACACATAGGCCAATGCCAGCGCACCTAATTGCCACAGTGAAAACACCACCTCTCCCCATTCATGGCCGTAACATGCCACGCTTGGCGACGTTTAATACGCAGCCACCTGTGACGTTCGTTGCCTTTTGAGCTTATAGCAAGGCCTGAGTAAAACGTAGCGCCACCGCAGCCAACAACAGGGCAATCCCCCCTCGCTGGAGTTTAAATTCCACCGTATTCAGCGCCATTGCCCGTCGCCAGAACATCACCAAACCTTGGCCATCACCAGTGCGACGCCAGTAACGCAGGTAGGCATACGCAACTAAACAAAGGCCTGCAATCAGAGCGGTTTTTTCAGCATAGAACATCAGCACGTTTATTTTCTCCTTACCAAGCAAACACTGACTCAGCCAAGTGTTGATTTCTGCAACTGCAGGTACATCAATGCACTAGTCACCGCGTCTCCACGGGCGGTATGGCGCTCAATTACCGGCACTTGCAAGGCCGAAGCCATGGCATCAAAGCGCAAATCCGGTGTTATATCGGGCTGCCAGTAACGCATTTTTCGCTGGTATAGCGCAGACAGTTCAAGGGTATCATTAGGCAAATCAAAGCCCATTAACGGTCTCAGATAGCGGTTGATCATGGCCACATCAAACGCCACACACCAGCCCACCAAGGGCCGGTTACCAATCAACGCCAGCAGCGCCTCTAGCGCTTCACAGATACTCGCCCCACCCTCCAAGTCCACTGGCCTCAGCCGATGAATGCAAATGCTGTCTTCGCTAAGGCTATCTGGAGCCGCCAGCTTCACATTCAGGCTCTGGCTGCTCAGCACCCGCCCTTCTTTTATCACCACCGCAGCAATAGACACCAGCTCGGCAGTGCGACTATCCAGCCCGGTGGTTTCGCAATCGATGGCCACCACCTGGTCACCGCTATAGGGTCTGAAAAGATGCCCATAAGGTCCGCGCCCATGGCAATATCGATCATAAATTCGGCGCCATTTAAACGTCTGCCAGTGCAGCATCGCTACTCTCCCTTGTCCCCAGGCATCGTCAGTATTCCAGATGAAAACGACGCGACAGGCGCTGCTTGAAATCGCTGACCAGATGCAGGGCATCGCGCAGCACATCACGCTCCAGAGAAGACAGCTGCTGCACCACGATATGATTATCTTCTACCTGGGTATTCTCGCCTCGCAATTTGGCCAGCTGTTGAGACAGCCGCAGCTCGCTAAAGAATTCCATCGCTTCACCCAAGTCCTCTGCAAAGGCAAGCTCCATAGCCCCGGCAGCCACCAGCTTTTTCAGCCGTGCCAACGTGGCGGTTTCCCGAATACGGCACTGCAAGGCCATGGCTCGCACGCCGTGGATCAACGGGAACAAGGCTCCCTTCTTAATATCGATACCATGCTGGGGTTTCTTCAGCGAGCCGAATAAATTCAACGGCGTAGAAAATTGCAAAGCCGGACGGGCAAAATGGGCCATCAATAACTGATCATCACTGCATCGGGAAAACAAGGTGCTGCGTACCGCTTCCATCAGCCCTGGATCTCCAGCCACGGTATGGGCATCAGTGAGAATGGTCAGATTCAGCAGCCCCTTTCCCCCGGGATCCTCTGCCCAATCATGGATACGCTGCTGCCAGCGTGACACCGTCCCGGTCCACTCCGGGTTAGAAACCATGACATTTCCCGGGCAAGGGGGATAACCAAGGGACAACAGCGTGCGAGTAAAGCACTGCATATCCTGATCACAGCCTGGCCACTGTTGATGATCGCCAATAATCAGGCCGTTATCCTGATCAGTTTTCAGTATCTGTTCACCGCGCCCTTCGCTGCCCATCACGATCAGGCTGGCGCGCTGATGTTCTGCAGGCACCACCATTTCATAAGCCTTACTCATCAGGCGGCCATTGAGTGAGGCCAACAAATCCATCACAAAGCGCATTTTTACACCCTGAGCCATAAGGGCGTTCACAAGATCCGGCAAGCGGGCACTGGCTAGCTGCAACGCCTCAAGGGTACCGGCCCTTTCAATTTCCAGCCCCACCACATATGAACGGCTAGAAAAGAAACTGAGCACATCGGTAAGTTCCACCACCCCCACCGCATTATTGCTCTCCATCACCACCACCCGCGCCACCTTGTGCCGGGTCATCCGGGTCAGGGCCGCAAACAAGTAATCTGCGGGGGCAACGGTAACCAGTTCGGTTTCCACCACCTGAACCAACGGCGTATCCGACGATTGTTCCTGCATCACCAAAGCGCTCAATAAATCCGTCTTGGTAACAATCGCGTAATGCTGCCGGTGAGCAATCAACACACTATCCACGCCGTGCTGCTTCAAGGCGGCTACCGCATCACGCACAGTGGCGCGCTCCGGCATAATCAAGGGCGCTCGCATGCATTCGTCCACCCGCGCCAGCATAAAGCCCGCCAGAGTAACGCCTCCTTCACGGCGCTCTGCCAAACGCTGATTTTTCTCCGCCAGACACTGACTAAAATAATGACCAAACTCGGGCTCGCTTTCGCACAGCTCGCGGAATAGCCTGGCGGGAATCAAATGACACAGCGTCTGCTGCTCGGCCAAAAAGCGATAACGGCTTTGTCCGTTCAATACACTGATCGCTCCAAACAAATCACCGGCGGCATAAATATTCACCTGACGACGGTTATCCGGCGCATTCACGTCCAGTTCTGCCACACACCCCTTGTGCACCACAAACACAGAATCACTGGTACTGGCCGCGTCAAGAATAATGTTCTCCGGCTGAAAATAGGCCAGATCAGTTCCTTCCTGCAAACGGCGGCGTCCTGCTTCACTCAGCAAGCTGAACGGATGCTGATTCAGTTCCTGTTCAATCATCAGTGCCACTCCTGCCGTTTTTCTTTAGTGCCTTTCTGTCCAGCTTTCAGCCGTCCTCAAAACGCAAAAAACCGGTACGGAATTGTCACCCGCACCGGCTTTTATTTAAGTCTTATCAGTGTCCAGACGCTTCACCGGCACCTCGCGGAATACGAATATCTTCCACAATATGCTGGATATGCTCCGGCGGAGGCGCCGTCACTCTGGAGACCGAGAAAGCCACTACAAAGTTAAGCACCATACCCAAAGTCCCGATGCCTTCCGGTGACACCCCCAGCCACCAGTGTTCTGCAGTGTTCAGCTCCGGCGAGATAAACTTGAAGAACACAATGTAGCTGAAGGTGAAAATCAACCCGACCAACATGCCGGCAATGGCACCCTCCTTGTTCATGCGCTTGTAGAAAATGCCCATGAGAATTACCGGGAAGAAACTAGCCGCGGCAAGGCCGAAAGCAAACGCCACCACTTGCGCCACAAAACCTGGCGGATTAATCCCGAAGTAACCGGCAATCACAATGGCCACCACTGCCGCCCCACGGGCTGCCATCAACTCCTGCTTCTCGTTAATGTCAGGCATCAGGGTTTTCTTCAATAAATCATGAGAGATGGCACTGGAAATCACCAACAACAACCCCGCAGCCGTGGACAGTGCAGCCGCTACGCCACCCGCCGCTACTAGAGCAATCACCCAGCCCGGCAAGTTACCAATTTCAGGATTGGCCAGCACGATAATATCGCGGTCGATATACACTTCCGACGTATTATTGGTAGGCACATTGGTCAGTACCCGCTCGCCGTAGCTACCCTTTGTTTCTTCGCGGCTTCCCGCATAGGTGGGTTTGCCCTCAAAAGGCGCGCCGGCCCGCATCTGCACGGCACCATCGTCGTTCTTATCCACCCAGCCAATCAGTCCGGAATTTTCCCAGTTATAGAACCACTCTGGCAGCTCGGAGTATTGGGTTTCGTTCACTGTATCGATCAGATTGAGCCGTGCGAAAGCACCAACAGCCGGGGCGGAGGTGTACAGCAAGGCAATGAAGAACAGCGCCCAGCCGGCGCTGATCCGCGCATCTTTTACCCGCGGCACTGTGAAAAAACGCACAATCACATGGGGCAAACCCGCAGTACCACACATCAATGCAGCAGTGATAAAGAACACATCAATAGTAGACTTGGAGCCTTCTGTATACTCGGTGAAGCCAAGGTCCGTTACTACCTGATCCAGCTTGTGCAACAGATAGACACCACTGTCACCCCCCGCCGCATCCAGCACCGTGGCGCCAAACCCGGTTTGCGGAAGAACGTGACCGGTCATCATGATGGAAAGAAAAACCGCCGGCACCAGGAACGCAAAAATCAGCACACAATACTGCGCCACCTGGGTGTAGGTGATCCCCTTCATACCACCAAGCACCGCGTAGAAGAAAACAATGGCCATACCGATAACCACACCGGTATTCACATTCACCTCCAGAAAGCGGGCAAACACAATACCGGTACCGCGCATCTGTCCGGCCACATAAGTAAAGGAGACGAAGATTACACAAACCACCGCCACCGTTCTTGCCACGCTGGAGTAGTAACGATCACCGATAAAGTCAGGCACGGTAAATTTGCCGAACTTGCGCAGATAAGGCGCCAACAGCATGGCCAGCAGAACATAGCCTCCCGTCCACCCCATCAGGTACACCGACGCATCGTAGCCTGAGTAAGCAATAATCCCGGCCATGGAAATAAACGATGCCGCGGACATCCAGTCAGCCGCAGTGGCAGCCCCGTTAGCGATAGGGGAAACCCCACCACCAGCCACATAAAAGTCTTTCGTCGAACCGGCACGTGACCAGATCGCAATCCCGATGTAGAGCGCAAACGAACCGCCTACAAAGAGATAAGTGAGTGTCTGAATATCCATAGGATGTCTCTCTTTATCTACTGTTTCAGCGGTTAGTCTTCGTGGACGTCAAACTTGCGGTCCAGCTTATTCATGGAGTGCGCGTACTTAATGATCAGCACCAAGAACACATAGATAGACCCCTGCTGTGCAAACCAGAAGCCCAGTTTGAAACCGAAAAATTGAATTTGATTGAGTTCATCCACTAGCAATATGCCGCAGCCATAAGAGACGGCAAACCAAATAGCAATGTAGATCAATATCAATCGCAGGTTAGCGGCCCAGTAGGCGCGGGCGTTTTCTTCTTTCATTACTCGTCCCTCTGCGTCATCAGGAAATCAGGCCACCCCCCTTCATCTGGCAAACAAGGGATAGGCTCAACACCAAGACTAACCAAAGGACGCTAGCGACACAGTATGACTTTAGTCGAAGCCATACCCCCTGCTGGCCGGCGCAAGCGAATGCCACAAATGCCCGGCCTTACACTGAAAATGCAGGCCTGCTCAGCGGTGAATTTTTACCCGAATAGAGCCTGACGCCTCCCGAATAGACCAGGCGCTGGCAAACATGGCATCGCGCGCGCCCATCTAGTGCTGCTGTGGCCTTTCGACCACGCCTTGAATGTGGCCGTGGTGACAGCTAAGGGAGCCATTTCATAACCGGAAAGTTTTCCTGCACGGCACGGCACAGATAGACGCATGGGAAGAACAAAAAAGCTACGGCGTGGTGATAACCGCCCCAACGGATCGCTGCTAATTCAGAGCGTTCGGACACGTCTGCGCTATCAGGCAGAGTTTGCCATACCCGCCAGTGTCAGCCGGGACAAGCAAAGCAAGCATTATCAACAGAGTTTCATGGACGAAACCGCCAATGCGGCCAAGACGCACACCGTGATACCGGTACACTTGGGTAATTTTTCGGTGAACTCACGCTGGATGTGAGGTCATTACCCTGGGGATTAGGCAATTTGCACAATCATTTCACCCACTGGCGGATCGCCATAGGGGGGATTTCGGCGTCTTGCCTCCCCTTTCAATTTTTTACGCTAACGGCTACTGCGGCTCAAAATCCGCCAACAATCGACCAATAACCCCCGGGCTCGTTTCTCGTTTCACCTGTTCCAGCAATTGCGCCGCCTGCGGCCAACGCCGGCGCAGGTAGCTTAGCCACTGCTTGATCCGCCCGGCTAACTGGGCATCAGTGCCGGTATCAGCCACGTCCACCCAAAATTGTTGCAATATAGGCAAGATCGCATCCCAAGTCGTTTCGCCGCCGAACCGCAACAACGAGACTAGCAGTGGATTGGCCACCGCCCCTCGACCCAACATAAGATCCTCACAACCACTTTCCTGCTGGGCTCGGCCAGCCTCCTCCGGTGTCCAAATTTCGCCGTTGGCAATTACCGGAATCGACACTGCCTCACGAATGTGGCCGATACGGTCCCAAAACGCCGGTGGCTTATACCCTTGACGCTTGGTGCGTCCATGCACCGTCAGCCAAGCCGCCCCGGCGTCCACCACGGCCCTGGCATTGTCCAGGGCGCGAGCGTCATCTTCATTTCCCAGACGCATTTTTACAGACACCGGCACCTGGGGCGGGACCGCCTGGCGCACTGCAGCTGTCACCGCATGCACCACGTCCGGCTCATCAAGCAACACCGCACCGCCACGATGGCGATTCACCGTTTTTGCCGGACAACCGAAATTCAGATCAATGGCGGGCGCGCCCAGCTCCACTGCGCGCTCCGCATTATCCGCCATGCAGGCCGGGTCGGAACCGAGCAACTGAAGGTGCACAGGGGTGCCCGCCCGGGTGCGCGCACCGAGTTTTAGCTCCGGGCACCAGCGGTAAAATACTTTGGGCGGCAGCAGCAGCCCGCTAACGCGAACAAACTCACTAACACACCAGTCATAGTCGCCCACATCGGTCAGCGCCTGGCGCACCCAAAAATCCGCCAGGCCTTCCATCGGAGCCAGAATCAATTTCATGGCGCGCATTCTAGGCTACTGCCGCGCCACCGAATACGAATAAATCTGACCAGGCAAGCCTTCAGCACACGACTCGCCATGCGATGAAGCACAACACAAAACACCCGGTTTCCCTTGCAATACCGTGGTTCCTTTGCCACGGTAAATAGCAATTTGTACTAAAATGGACGCTACGCGGGGGCAAGCACAAGCCGACAAAACGGCGGCAGCCCCCCCTTGGCAACGTGAGGGAACGCAATGAACCAAGAATCATTTGCGAGCGCCATAGACACTGCATTTTCATATTTTCTTGTCCATGGTTAGCGCTGCCAACGCCTTATCGGGAAGGCGCAAGAGGGTACATCTTCGCGCAAGCTTGGCACCTTATACCCCAAGCCCACGAGCTCTCCATCCCCACGCTTATGCTCTGTTCTGCGTGGGGATTTCCCCCTCGTTATTGCGCCTCAACACGACAAACCGCCAACACAAAAACGGGGTGCAAATCTGCCTGCCCTCCAATTTACAGACTGGGTGCCTCCTCACTCGCTAGGCGAGCGCCTTTTTTGAGATCAACCGTCGAGGGAGAAACTGATGAAACAACAACGTATTTTGCCACTATCAACAGCATTGCTGGCGGGTCTTGCCGCCCTGCCCGCCCATGCTGAACTGGAAGTCACCCCGTACGGCTCTCTGCGTATTCAAACAGAGGCGGTATTTGTGGATCAGGCGCAACCCGGTGAAGACGACTCTTATACCGGGCTACGGGATGCGTATTCTCGATTGGGTGTCACCGCCGACTACAATGATTTCGAACACTTCGATATTACCGCAACAGTAGAGTTCCCCATTAACTCCGCACGGCTGCGAGCGGAAGATCCGACCTTTTTCCATGAGCTTTATAAAGAAGACAATAACAGCATGCCGCGAGTTGCCGATATTACTGTCTCCAATGACCGTTACGGCAGTCTACGCATCGGTACCCAATGGCTGGCCTATTACAACACCGTGGCTTACCCTCTGGATTTCTTCAGTTCCTTCTACTCCGGTTACGCAACCCAGGCCAGCTTCCGCCGTGACGCCGTAACCTACACAACCCCCAGCATGGGCGGGCTCACTGCCACCGTATCCGCGGTCGACCAGACAAACGAAAGCGGCACCAGTTATCTCGACACCCTACAATACGCCCTCTCCTATGCAGTTAACGACGATCTGGCACTGGGGCTGGCCTATCAGGATAGCGAACAGGATTCCGCTGACCGGTCCGGTTACAACAAAGCAGACCAGGCTGGCATCTCTGCCGTCTGGAGCCCAGACAACTGGCGTTTTGCCGCCAAAGTTGAGCAGCTGTTGACCAACGACAGCAACGTCCAGGACGACGACTCACTCAGCTACAACCTGTTAGGGTCCTACAGCTGGGCCAAATACACCCTGCGCGCCATGTTGGCCCATGGTGAAAAAACCGACGAAGGCGATGCATTCTTCCAAGGAGATTCCGCCCAGGTTGGGCTGGACTACCGCCATACAGAAAACCTCAAATTCTTCGCCGAATATTTCTATGAAGAACTGGGCTACGCTATCTACACTCCCAACTCCGAGAGCTTCAACCCACTGGCAGGCTATCACGCAGAAAGCGACGGCCAAGTCGCCACCGTCGGCATGCGGTTTGATTTTTAACAACCGTTGGCATGCAACAACTCGGCTCCGGGTGATGCGAAAGATAAACCAACAGGCCACGCCCTGTTGGTTTATCTTCAGGAAAAAATCGCAGTATTACAGCTAACGCGTGCTGCCTGCTGGCTGCTCAACA
>Ga0209094_1001968_pt1 | contig 10950 bp, 3 predicted proteins | sample COGITO_mtgs_1004_2_FD_184790 | JGI IMG/M metagenome (GOLD analysis project Ga0209094, IMG submission 184790) | Pelagic marine microbial communities from North Sea - COGITO_mtgs_100430 (SPAdes) (version 2) | ecosystem: Environmental > Aquatic > Marine > Epipelagic ...
AGGTTAAGTCTTTAAAAACTTAGCGGGTCTTTTAGTTCACCTCTGCTTTCCTTTTGAAAGTATTTATTCTTGTTATTCTCATCAAAAATAAACAATACAAAGTAATGGCGGGTCTTCGGTACGAGACCCACAGAGCTATTAGAAAATCAAGCCTATAGCATCTCTGCTTTTTGCCATCTCTTATTAACGGTTTCCGTATTTTACCATACACTAACCACTAACCACTTTTATCCTGAGCGTAGTCGAAGGAAAAAAGCTACTTCACCACCGTAACATTTCCCTTCTGCATATAGTTACGCTCATCCCAGCCCGTATAGTAGGCAATCCAAACATACACATTGTCTGCAGATTGGGTGTTTTTATAGATGGCATCCCACTGGGCATTTTTATCCTCGCTGTCATAAACCTTCTCTCCCCATCGGTTAAAAACTAAAATTTGATAAGTTTTTACAAACACATCCACGATACCCCAAACATCATTATGCCCATCTGCATTAGGAGAAAACGCACTGGGTACGTGCAGCAAGGGCGGCTGTATTAAATAAATGGTGTTAGAAAAACTAACCCTTTCAGGCGTGGTGTCATTGGTACTATTATTTGCTCGGTACTGATAAAAGTAACCACCCCAATCATAATCCAAATCATCATCTTTGGTAAATATAAGTCGGGCGTCTGGGGCAATAGTTTGTTTTTTTCTTAAAGTGCCCGTATCAACGCTGCTATATAGGTCATAGTTTTGCACTCCAGTTTCCCAATATTTATAGGGGTTGCTGTTTAATGTAAAATAAAAAGGATGTTCAGTGCCCTTTAGTAGTATACTGCAACTGGTGTCACTGGGAGCGCTGGTGTGTCCGCACTCATCTTTTACCAAAGCATAATAGCAATAGGAGTAATCATCAACACTTACCTTGTAATCATAGAAAACAGTATCTTCCACTTGGCTATGTTCTAATAGGAGTTTGAAACCATCATTGTTGTCATTTTGGCTTTTGCGGTATATTTGGTATTTACTAAAATCAGGCTCGTCACTCTTGTTCACCACAATTTTAATAAAAGAATCCTGTTCCACCGTTACCAACACAATATTTTCGGATGTTATGGGAGAGAGAAATTCGCGCAAAGTGCACACGGAAAATTTGGAGGTGTCAAAATTGTTACAAATGTTTTCTGTAACAAAGAAGTAACAAAAATTATTTTGCGTAAAACCAAGATTTTGTATCTCCTTGTAGGTTCCCTTGGCTTTAGTATCATACTGAGCCAATTCGGTAATGGAGTTGTCAGCATTGCGCCTTAGTAACCTGGTTTGCTTAAAATATTTATTAGAGGTAAACGCATCCCAACTTATACTGGGTAAATTAGATGCATCAAAAGTAAGGCAAAAAATTTCAGGTCCGGTTGCAACTGGCGGAGGCTTTACTAAAATTTTAATCAGGGCAAAATTGCTATCACGTGTAGGACAACCAGCATCCCTTACACCTACTTTAATAAGATAGGTGTCTTTAGAAACAGCCAAACAACTAGGTATCCATGAAAAAGTCAAGGTGCTTTTACCCAATCCATCCTGAATATTGATAAGCGGCAAGTTTGTTTTAGGAAAGGTAAAATCTAAACGATTTTCAATAGTCATAATCAGAGAATCATATTTATCCAGATCATTCCCGAAATATTGAAAGTTCAATTGATTGGTAGCAATCACCTCTAAAAACGTATCTTTTAGTAATGGTTTTCTGTTAAAGCTTTCAAAGTCAATTTTAAATAAAGCATTGTTACAACCTGGACTGGTAGAAGACCACGGTCTAATGCCTTTGTTGGTTTTACTCCATGCGCTGTCTGAAACAGGAAAGCCACTACTTACAGAGTTGCAACTAGCACAAACGGATTGGTAAATGATACCTTTGGGGTCAAACCTACTAGTGCCACCATCCACATGTTCAAGGTTAACATGTTTTGATGTCAAATTGGTTGACCCACCAAAATAGGTTGCATACAAAAGGTCTTCCATGTTTTTAGAAAATACGGCTAAATAGAAATCAGAACCATCAGTCACCTTTTGCAATGCATCTGCAGTAATTGGCATCCGCAAAGTATTACCCCCGTTGTAATCTGCATTCACTTCTCCGCCCCAGCCACTAATAAAAATTCTGTCACATTCATCAACCAGAAAAGCAGTAGGGGAGATGTTTGCAGGTAATGTGCCACTGCCAAAAACCAAACTTCTATTAAAGTTTGTCAAATTACTGTCCAAACGCATAATAAACATGCCACTTCCCACATTGTTATAGGTGTTTGCGGTAATGGGCCAATCTCCATTGGTTTGTCCATATACATAAATGTCTCCTTTGGTATCAGATTGAATTAAGTAGCTTTGATCATCCTTGGCTGTACCGATGTAAGTATTGATGCCAGTCCCATTTACGCTATTTAGTTTAGAGATGAAACCATCAAACTTACCACCACTGAACGTTTTCTGATAAACATTTGCCCCAGTAACAATATTGGTACTATTTGTTCCACCAGTTACATAAAGGGCATTGTTTTTTCCTAATGTTAAACCATATCCAGCTGTTTCTCCATTTCCACCAATATAGGTACTCCAAATAATCTGTGTCAAGGCAGGATTAATTTTCATAGCAATGGCATTTTGATTGCCATTTAAACTGCCTTGCTGTCCGTTTACAATCGGAAAATCTGATGAACGGCTTGAACTGGCTACATATATATTGTCCATTTCATCTAAAATAACTTCTCCTCTAAAATTATCAGCATAGTTATTTATAAGTGTGCCAATTGCACCAGATGTTTTTTCATTGCCATTTAAGCCATCAAATTTAGAACCACCAATATAAGTTGATGCAACAAGTGTCTTTCCATCAGAACTAAGAGAAGCAATAAAAATATCAAACCCACCATTAAGGTTTAATCCAATAGCATCTGTCTTGGCAATCGGGAAATTTGCAGAAGAAGTGGTTCCTAAAATAATTAACTCACCTTTACTATTAACTACCATTGAGTGCGCGTGGTCTTCATCATCTTCTCTATTGGTTTTTTTTCCTCCTCCCAAATAAGTTGCATAAATCCTTTCACTGCCATTGGGCTTATACTTGCTAATGGCAACGTCCACCAAACCACCTGCAAACTGAATTTGATATGCGCCCATTGTTGTTGGATAATTTACTTCAAAAACACTCCCCCCGGCATAACCATTTCCCTGTGCATCATAGGTTGCTGTATATCCAAAATTGTCGGCAACAGAACCGCTGTATGTTGAAAAAACGAGATAAGGGTCAATAATCATGCTGCGTCTACTACTCTGTTTTATAAGCTTATCGTCAAATTCAAAACGAAGAATATTATCAGTTAATTGATAAGACGTTTTTATCTCATTTTTGTAAAAATCAAAAGAAACAGGTGCCATATCTTTCATCTCGCCTACAGAAGTTTTTATCACAATTTCATTGTTTTGTAGTTTAATGTTTTCAGCACCTTCTATTAAGATACTTATATCCTGTCTTTTTTCAGGACTTTTTAAAATGAGATTGTATTTCAAAGCATCACCAAAAAAATAGTATTCAATATCCACACCATCATATAAGTCATATATATATACCTTATTAAAATGTCGGGCACCACTTGCCCAATACTTCTTATCACCAATAAAATAATTTGAATAGTCAACCATCATGTCTCTACCTTCAAATTTCTTAATTGCTGTCGAATTCAAATAGGTATATTTAACATGATGAACATTTAAAGTATTGCTGTTGTCAATTTGTCTATGAATACTATCAAACAGCTTACCATTATACAGCTGATATGAAATACCATCATTACATATATATATGTTTAATCCATTTTGAGATGATTTAAAAAGTATATTACTTTCCCATTGTCCCTTATTCTCCACAAAATAGCTAGAGGCGTTAAGTCCAAAATTTGAACCTAGCAATAGTAATAGCCAAATGTATTTTAAATAGATGCGCATCTTTTAAAAGATTCGTTTTTATATAAATGATAATTATTCAAAAATAGTTGCTTATTCGGATAAAATCAAATAGAATTGTCAGACTTAACGAAATGAAAGGAAAAAACAAGATATTATTTTATGGTACGCCAGATTTTGCAGTCGCTTGTTTAGAGCAACTGTTACAAGATGGGTTTAATATTATTGGTGTTGTAACTGCACCAGATAAACCAGCCGGTAGAGGAAAAAAATTGCAGCAATCGGACGTTAAGAAATTTGCATTGGAAAATAAGTTGGATATTTACCAACCCTTAAATTTGAAATCTGCGGAGTTTCTAAATACTTTAGAAAATTTAAATCCAGATATTCAAGTGGTCGTTGCTTTCAGGATGCTTCCTGTTCAAGTTTGGGATTTTCCTAAAATGGGAACAATAAACTTGCACGGTTCTCTGTTGCCTGACTATAGAGGTGCTGCTCCAATCAATTGGGCAATAATTAATGGCGAAAAGGAAACAGGAGTAACTACATTCAAGTTATTGCATGAAATTGATACGGGTAATATAGCGTATCAACAAAAGGTAACAATAGAAGCAGATGATAACTTTGAAACACTTTACAATAAGCTGAAGTGGGTTGGAGCTACTTTAATGTCCAAAACAATCAATGATATATTTAATGGCAGCATTAAATTTCTGCCCCAAGTATTAAATGGTAATGAAAATAAAGCCCCAAAAATTACCAAAAGTGATATGGAAATCAATCCTTCCAAAAAAGCAAAGGACATTCATAATTTAATACGTGGTTTTTCACCAAATTTTGGAGCCTTTACCAAAATAGATGACAAGATTTTTAAAATTTTCGATTCGCAGGTAACAAATATGGCTGTTGATGAACTAAAATCAGACCTTATTATCATGGATAATAAACTACTTTTAAAGACAAGAGATTTTTATTTAGAAATATTAGCATGTCAATTAGAGGGAAAGAGAAGAATGACAGCAAAGGAGTTTATTTTAGGTAGTAAATTATAATACTGATAATCAGCGCTATAAGTATTAATTTTACATAAATTAACAAATCTTTTGAAATAAATTTGCAAGTATCAAAATAGATATTACATTTGCAGCCCCGTTCAGATAAATGTACTGCAAAATAACCACTCCAAATAAAGGTTAAAAAATATTTTAAATTTTGTTTGGTAGTTTAAAAACAATAGTATTATCTTTGCAGTCCTGTTTTGAAATAGGGAAAATTATCAAGAAGTAAGGCAAGTAAAATTGCACATTTTTTGAAATTTAAAACGTTCTTTGAAGATGTTAGAAATAGCAGAACCCTCGAAGATTTATCTTTGAGAATAACCTTGAATACCATTTTCAAATTCTTTTACTATGAAGAGTTTGATCCTGGCTCAGGATGAACGCTAGCGGCAGGCCTAATACATGCAAGTCGAACGATCGTTTTTGGTTTACTAAAAACGGAGTGGCGCACGGGTGCGTAACACGTATGTAACCTACCTATATCTGGGGAATAGCCCCTCGAAAGAGGGATTAATACCGCATAATATTGTTTTGAGGCATCTCATTTCAATCAAAGTTCAGGCGGATATAGATGGACATGCGCAACATTAGTTTGTTGGTGAGGTAATGGCTCACCAAGACTACGATGTTTAGGGGGTCTGAGAGGATGATCCCCCACACTGGTACTGAGACACGGACCAGACTCCTACGGGAGGCAGCAGTAGGGAATATTGGGCAATGGAGGAAACTCTGACCCAGCCATGCCGCGTGAAGGATGAAGGCCCTCTGGGTCGTAAACTTCTTTTATATAGGAAGAAATAGCTCTACGTGTAGAGAACTGACGGTACTATATGAATAAGGATCGGCTAACTCCGTGCCAGCAGCCGCGGTAATACGGAGGATCCAAGCGTTGTCCGGATTTATTGGGTTTAAAGGGTGCGTAGGCGGATTTTTAAGTCAGTGGTGAAAGCCTGTAGCTCAACTACAGAATTGCCATTGAAACTGAAAGTCTTGAATACGGTTGAGGTAAATGGAATGTGTCATGTAGCGGTGAAATGCTTAGATATGATACAGAACACCAATTGCGAAGGCAGTTTACTAAACCGTTATTGACGCTGAGGCACGAAAGCGTGGGGAGCGAACAGGATTAGATACCCTGGTAGTCCACGCCCTAAACGTTGATCACTCGATGTTGGCGATATACTGTCAGCGTCCAAGCTAAAGCGTTAAGTGATCCACCTGGGGAGTACGTCCGCAAGGATGAAACTCAAAGGAATTGACGGGGGCCTGCACAAGCGGTGGAGCATGTGGTTTAATTCGATGATACGCGAGGAACCTTACCAGGGCTTGAAAGTTAGTGACAGACCGAGAAATCGGTTCTCTCTTCGGAGCACAAAACTAGGTGCTGCATGGCTGTCGTCAGCTCGTGCCGTGAGGTGTTGGGTTAAGTCCCGCAACGAGCGCAACCCCTATCTTTAGTTGCCATCAGGTTATGCTGGGGACTCTAAAGAGACTGCCTACGTAAGTAGTGAGGAAGGTGGGGACGACGTCAAGTCATCATGGCCCTTACGTCCTGGGCTACACACGTGCTACAATGGTTGGTACAATGAGTTGCTACATGGCAACATGATGCTAATCTCAAAAAGCCAATCTCAGTTCGGATTGAGGTCTGCAACTCGACCTCATGAAGCTGGAATCGCTAGTAATCGGAAATCAGCAATGTTCCGGTGAATACGTTCCCAGGCCTTGTACACACCGCCCGTCAAGCCATGGAAGTTGGGGGTACCTGAAGTCGATAACCGCAAGGAGTCGCCTAGGGTAAAACCGATAACTAGGGCTAAGTCGTAACAAGGTAGCCGTACCGGAAGGTGCGGCTGGACCACCTCCTTTCTAGAGAATATCTAGTATATTTTATATATTGGTTTCAAGGGGTTCTGCTATTTCTACTCATTTTCATTACTCGAGCTCGAGGAAGTTCCAAAATCTACGCTCGGTACTGTAATAGTCCCGTAGCTCAGTTGGTTAGAGCACTACACTGATAATGTAGGGGTCAGCGGTTCAAATCCGCTCGGGACTACCAAGATCACTCGGGGGATTAGCTCAGCTGGCTAGAGCGCCTGCCTTGCACGCAGGAGGTCATCGGTTCGACTCCGATATTCTCCACAATACATATACAACGCTCGTGTTGTTATGTTACACTTATTCGTTTAAGTGTGAAGTTCTTTGACATATTGAAAGTAAGAAACAATTTATAAAAAAATTATTATAAGTTACTAAGGGCGTATGGCGGATGCCTTGGCTCTCAGAGACGATGAAGGACGTGTCAAACTGCGATAAGCTTCGAGGAGGTGTTGAAAACCGTTATATCCGAAGATTTCCGAATGGGAAAACCTGACCACTATTAGTGGTCGCAAATGCGTTAACCCGCTGAACTGAAACATCTAAGTAAGCGGAGGAAGAGAAAACAATATAGTGATTCCCCGAGTAGTGGCGAGCGAAAAGGGAACAGCCCAAACCATATATGTTACGGCATATATGGGGTTGTAGGACTTCAATATTTGTGTAAATTAGAATTGGAATGTTCTGGAAAGTTCAATCATAGAAGGTGATAATCCTGTACAAGTCATAATTTATTCAATAGAAGTATCCTGAGTACCGCGGGGTCGGTGAAGCCCTGTGGGAAACTGCCAGCACCATCTGGTAAGGCTAAATACTACTGAGAGACCGATAGCGAACAAGTACTGTGAAGGAAAGGTGAAAAGAATCTCGAATAGAGAAGTAAAATAGATCCTGAAACCATACGCCTACAAGCGGTTGGAGTCCCCTAGTGGGATGACAGCGTGCCTTTTGCATAATGAGCCTACGAGTTGCTCCTCACTAGCAAGATTAAATCGTTAAGCGATGTAGTCGAAGCGAAAGCGAGTCTGAATAGGGCGTATAGTTAGTGGGGGCAGACGCGAAACTTTGTGATCTACCCATGGTCAGGTTGAAGCTGTGGTAACACACAGTGGAGGACCGAACCGGTTGACGTTGAAAAGTCTTCGGATGAACCGTGGGTCGGAGTGAAAGGCTAATCAAACTGAGAGATAGCTCGTACTCATCGAAATGTTTTTAGGAACAGCCTCGAGTAATAGTGTCGTAGAGGTAGAGCTACTAATTGGGTGAGGGGGTGTCAAAACCTACCGAGCTCAGATAAACTCCGAATACTACTGACATGTTTCTCGGGAGTGAGCCCTTGGGTGCTAAGGTCCTAGGGCAAGAGGGAAAGAACCCAGACCATCAGCTAAGGTCCCAAAATATATACTAAGTTGAACTAATGATGTTTCATTGCTTTGACAGCTAGGATGTTTGCTTGGAAGCAGCAATTCATTTAAAGAGTGCGTAACAGCTCACTAGTCGAGCGATGAAGCGCAAATAATGATCGGGCATAAAGTATATTACCGAAGCTATGGACTCAATTTATTGAGTGGTAGATGAGCATTCTAATTGCATTGAAGGTGTGGCGTAAGCCATATTGGAGCGATTAGAAAAGCAAATGTAGGCATAAGTAACGATAATGCAGGTGAAAAACCTGCACTCCGAAAGGCTAAGGTTTCCTGATCTACGATAATCGGATCAGGGTTAGTCGGGACCTAAGGCGAACCGAATTAGGGTAGTCGATGGACAACAGGTTAATATTCCTGTACTAGGTAGATGGGGACGGAGAATTGAGTCTGCTACGTGGTGACTGAAATCCACGTTGAGCCTAGTCTTTGGACAAAGCGAAGTAGATGATTTTCTTCCAAGAAAAGCCCTACCATTAAACCCGTACCGCAAACCAACACAGGTAGCCGGGATGAATATTCTAAGGAGCTCGAGTGATCCGTGGTTAAGGAACTAGGCAAATTTACCCTGTAACTTCGGGATAAGGGGTGCCTCATTTTTTAAATTTGAGGCCGCAGTGAATTGGCCCAGGCGACTGTTTATCAAAAACACATGGCTCTGCTAAATCGAAAGATGATGTATAGGGTCTGACACCTGCCCGGTGCCGGAAGGTTAAGGGGGGGAGTTAGCAGCAATGCGAAGCTCTGAACTGAAGCCCCGGTAAACGGCGGCCGTAACTATAACGGTCCTAAGGTAGCGAAATTCCTTGTCGGGTAAGTTCCGACCTGCACGAATGGTGTAACGATCTGGGCACTGTCTCAACCACGAGCTCTGAAATTGTGGTATCGGTGAAGACGCCGGTTACCCGCAACGGGACGGAAAGACCCCGTGAACCTTTACTATAGCTTAACATTGAGATTGGATAAATAATGTGTAGAATAGGTGGGAGACTTTGAAGCAGCATCGCTAGATGTTGTGGAGTCTTAAGTGAAATACCACCCTTTATTTATTTGGTTTCTAATCCAATTATGGAGACATTGTTTGGTGGGTAGTTTGACTGGGGTGGTCGCCTCCAAAAAAGTATCGGAGGCTTTCAAAGGTATCCTCAGCACGCTTGGTAACCGTGCGTAGAGTGTAATAGCATAAGGATGCTTGACTGTGAGACTGACAAGTCGAGCAGGGTCGAAAGACGGATATAGTGATCCGGTGGTTCTGCATGGAAAGGCCATCGCTCAAAGGATAAAAGGTACTCCGGGGATAACAGGCTGATCTCCCCCAAGAGCTCATATCGACGGGGAGGTTTGGCACCTCGATGTCGGCTCGTCACATCCTGGGGCTGGAGAAGGTCCCAAGGGTTGGGCTGTTCGCCCATTAAAGTGGCACGCGAGCTGGGTTCAGAACGTCGTGAGACAGTTCGGTCCCTATCTGTTGTGGGCGTAAGAAGCTTGAGTGGATCTGACCTTAGTACGAGAGGACCGGGTTGGACTAACCGCTGGTGTACCAGTTGTCTCGCCAGGGGCATAGCTGGGTAGCTACGTTGGGAAGGGATAAGCGCTGAAAGCATCTAAGCGCGAAACCCACCACAAGATGAGGCTTCTTTTAAGGGATGTTCTAGACTAGGACGTTGATAGGCTACAGGTGTAAAGGCAGTAATGTCAAAGCTGAGTAGTACTAATTACCCGTAAGCTTTCTTTAGAGCACATAACGATATATTCATTTTATTATCAATAAATCTTTTACATACTGTCATGAAATTGATTGCAAGATCAATTAAAGAAATTATAGGAGTCCAAACGGGACTGCTTAAGATTATATAGTGACTATTGCGATGGTGTCCAAGCTGGGTGCCGCTCTTATTCCCACTCCGAATAAAGTGAGTTGGAATTATTTAAAGGAATCGTAAAGTGCATTAAAGATCATATGGTGACTATAGCGATGGTGTCCACCTCTTCCCATTCCGAACAGAGAAGTTAAGCCCGTCCGCGCTGATGGTACTGCCGTAATAGGTGGGAGAGTAAGTCGTTGCCAGACTTTATCAAAGCCCTTAGGAAACTAAGGGCTTTTTTTATGACCTATTTTATCAAATGAGTTGATCCTTTATTTATTCTAACATAAACTTGTGGTCGATGACGTTTTTAAGGCTTTGGTAACTATACAGCTGGACCCGATGCCTCGCTCTTAAAATATATCAGTAGTTGCAGTATTGCCTGTGGTTATCATGCAGGAGATCCATTGATCATTCAAAGTACTATAAAAGAAGCGCTTAAGCGAAATATAAGTATAGGTGCACATCCTTCCTATCCTGACCGACAAGGTTTTGGTAGGCGCTCAATGCGTTTAAATGCTAAAGAACATTTCGCCTTTGTATTGTACCAGGTATCAGCTATTAAAGGGATGGTTGAAAGTCAAGGAGGCCGACTCAAGCACGTTAAGCCTCATGGAGCATTGTACAATGATGCAGCCTTAGATGAGGAGATCACCCGAAATATATATGAAGCTATCGCGTCCATTGATGGGGGTCTATGTGTTTATGGATTGTCTAATACAGCCCATGAGCATGTGGCCAATAAATTGGGGATTCCTTTTATTTCAGAAGCGTTTGCCGATCGA
>Ga0209094_1001988_pt1 | contig 10887 bp, 6 predicted proteins | sample COGITO_mtgs_1004_2_FD_184790 | JGI IMG/M metagenome (GOLD analysis project Ga0209094, IMG submission 184790) | Pelagic marine microbial communities from North Sea - COGITO_mtgs_100430 (SPAdes) (version 2) | ecosystem: Environmental > Aquatic > Marine > Epipelagic ...
ATAACACAAAACTTTGAAAACGGAATTCCTCCAGTACAATCTTCAAAAACATACGTAAAAACAAAAGACAAAATATATCTTTTTGGTGGTAAAACTCAAGACTATAAAAATGTTGTTAAAAGCAAATACCTTCCAGAAATCGTTTGGGAGTTCAACATAAAAACAAATACTTGGAAGGAAACTGGAAAACATAATCTTGAAAAATTCATCAATATTAAAGATGGTGGTAAGGTATTTACTTTTCAACGTAAAAACAAAACCATCATCTTAAAGGAAGACCTGCTCGAAATTGACATCGATAAGGATCGCATTCAATTGTTTCATCAAAAAAATTACAAACCAATTCATGGAGCGGTATATCACGAGTCAACAGACAAAATCAGTTATGTCTACAAAAAATCAAACCAGCAACTTGTGGGAGTCACAGAAGATTTCGAGTTTTTTAGAGGAGATCTCATTGGTGAAGATTCTTTTTACGCTCCCAGAAAAATAAAATACGAATTATGGGGAGGCTTATTATTGGGCATTCTTTTGCTTGTATGGATTCTTTACAAAAGGAAAAGAAATCAACACACACTTTTTGAAAACAAAATCGTGTATAATAAAACAGCAGATACATTCTCATTCAACAAAAAAGTATTAAAAAATCTTAGTGAGCACAAAAAAAGAATACTAAAAATTCTTATGCAAAATCAAAAAGAATTTCTACCCCTCAACGCATTGAATATAGCCATCACAGAAGACCCCAAAAAAGAAAGCTATGACGCTATTAAAAAACGAAGAGAGGTACTCCTAAAAGAATTGAGGCAAGAGTTCTCTTTGTTATTGGCTATTGATAGAGATACTATTTTTGAGACACAAAAGAACAGTACAGACCGACGTATTAAAGAAATAAGATTGAAAATCGAAATCGAAATTAGATAGGAAAAAAAGATCGAAATATGTACACTAAAAAAAGCAGTACCGTTTTAGAAACGGTGCTTTTTTTTTGAAATAAAAATCCTGAACAAAGCACAAAAAAAACCGTAACAATTTAATGTTACGGTCTCTAGTACTGAAGGCGGGACTTGAACCCGCACGGCCATTACTGACCACTGGATTTTAAGTCCAGCGTGTCTACCAATTCCACCACTTCAGCATTGGTAATTTAAAATAGAGCGAAAGACGGGATTTGAACCCGCGACCCCCACCTTGGCAAGGTGATGCTCTACCCCTGAGCTACTTTCGCAGTCATTATTTTTTTTAGAACTTAAGCACTATTTTACTAAAATTTGCTCCTCCTTTAGGACTCGAACCTAAGACCCTCTGATTAACAGTCAGATGCTCTAACCAACTGAGCTAAGGAGGAGTTTGCCTCACATTTGTGATAAGCGAGTGCAAATATATATCTTTTTAGAGTATCACCAAATGTTTTGATTAAAAATATTTATTTATTTTAATCTTTTATCACAGAAAAAAAATTATCGTTTATTACAAATATTGTATTTTTGTGATACGAATCTGCTTACACTAAAAGCACAAACTATTATATGGACAAATTTTCGTTCTTAAACGCAGCGCATACTGGCTTTATCGCCGACTTATACGATCAATATCTACAAAATCCAGACGCGGTTGAGCCGAGTTGGAGAAGTTTTTTTCAAGGCTATGATTTGGCCAACGAAAACTACTCCCTGAAAGACAGCGAGGAGGAAACGGTTTCTAGTGAGATCCCTGAAGAAGTAAAAAAAGAATTCTTAGTCATAGACTTAATCAACGGATATCGATCTCGTGGGCACCTGTTCACAAAAACAAATCCAGTAAGAGAAAGAAGACAATACCAACCTACTCTAGAGATAGAAAACTTTGGTTTATCGGACAATGATTTAGATTCCGAATTTTCTGCAGGATCAATTTTAGGTTTAGGGAAAACCAAACTAGCAACCATTATCAAGCATTTAAAAAGTATTTACTGCGACTCTATAGGAGTAGAATATACGTATATGCGGAATCCAGAAAAATTAAAGTGGTGGCAAAATCGTTTGAATAAAAACGACAACCATCCTGATTATTCTGTGGATGCAAAAAAATACATCCTTTCAAAATTAAATCACGCCGTAACTTTCGAAAACTTTTTACAAACAAAATATGTGGGTCAAAAACGTTTTTCGCTAGAAGGTGGAGAAACTTTAATACCAGGTATTAGCGTAGCATTAAGAGATGCATCTGAAAAATTTGGTGTAGAAGAATGTGTTTTAGGAATGGCACACAGAGGGCGTTTAAACACCTTAGTAAATATCTTTAAAAAACCCGTTCGTGAATTGTTTAGCGAATTTGAAGGAAAAGATTTTGAAGATCAAAACATTGATGGTGATGTAAAATATCACTTAGGATTAACTCTTAGTAAAACTTATAGAGACGGAAAGCAAATCAAGATGAACTTGGTTCCAAATCCATCGCATTTAGAAACTGTAGCTGCAGTTGCTGAAGGAATTACCAGAGCAAAAATAGATCGAAAATACAACGGAGATTCGAGTAAAATACTTCCAATTATCATTCATGGAGATGCTGCAATCGCTGGGCAAGGAATTGCCTATGAGATTACGCAAATGTCCAAATTAAACGGGTATAAAACCGGTGGAACCATTCACATTGTGGTCAATAACCAAGTTGGTTTTACTACCAACTACTTAGATGCTCGTTCAAGTACCTATTGTACAGATGTTGCCAAAGTAACGCTCTCTCCAGTATTGCATGTAAATGCAGATGATGCAGAAGCGGTTTGCCATGCAATGGAAATGGCTTTAGAATTTCGAATGAAGTTTAAAACCGATGTTTTTATTGATCTTTTAGGATATAGAAAATATGGTCACAACGAAGGAGATGAACCTCGTTTTACACAACCAAAACTATACAAAGCGATTGCAAAGCACCAAAATCCAAGAGATCTTTATGCTGCACAATTGCTTCAAGAAGGTACTATTAGCAATACTTATTTAGATGAAATCACATCTGAATTTAAAAATATGCTAGCTGCAGAATTCGATAAATCGAAAGAAGACAGCACCTCGAAAGTAAAAGAGTTTATGCAATCTACCTGGAAAGGATATGCGCGTAAGCAATTAAAATCAATGCTAGAAATTGTCGACACAACCTACGGAGTCGCGAAATTAAAGCACATTGCAAAAGTAGTTTCTACGGTTCCTGAAAAAGTACAATTTGTTCGAAAAGCAGAACGTATTTTACAGGGAAGAGCAAAAATGACTTTTGAAACCAATACCTTAGACTGGGGAATGGCAGAAAATCTTGCCTACGGAAGTTTAATGGAAGAAGGTTTTAATGTTCGTATTTCTGGACAAGATGTAGAAAGAGGAACGTTCTCTCACCGACATGCAATTTTACGTGATGAAATTACCGAAGAAAGAATCAACTTATTAAACACAAATCCAAAGAATAAAGGACAAATGACGATTTACAACTCGTTATTATCTGAATACGGCGTTTTAGGATTTGACTATGGGTATGCAATGGCAAACCCAGATACACTCACAATTTGGGAAGCACAATTTGGAGATTTCTCCAACGGCGCTCAAATTATGTTTGACCAGTACATTTCTGCTGCTGAAGACAAATGGAAATTACAAAACGGAATTGTTGTTTTACTTCCTCACGGATATGAAGGACAAGGTTCTGAGCATTCTTCTGCAAGAATAGAGCGGTATTTACAATTGTGTGCAATTGACAATATGACGGTTGCAAACTGTACAACGCCAGCAAACTTTTATCATTTGCTAAGAAGACAAATGAAACGCGATTATAGAAAACCATTAATTGTTTTCACACCTAAGAGTTTATTGCGTCATCCAAAAGCAGTGAATACTATCGAAGAATTGGCTACTGGTGAATTCCAAGAAGTTATTGATGATACCATCAATCCAGAGAAAGTAACAAAAGTGGTTTTCTGTATGGGGAAATTCTACTACGATTTATTGGCAGAGCGTGAAATTTTAGAGCGAGAAGACATTGCTTTGGTAAGAATAGAACAACTCTTTCCGCTACATTTAGAAAAATTACAGAAAGCCATCGATCGATATCCAAACGCGAAAGACTATGTTTGGGCACAAGAGGAACCTAGAAATATGGGTGCATGGAGTTTTATGTTAGAACGTTTTGATCTTGTAAGATTAAATGTTTGTTCTCGTAAATACTATGCAGTACCAGCAGCGGGTTCTAGTACACGATTTAAAAAACGTCATAAAGCCGTTATTGATAGTGTTTTTAGTAATGAGTAAGTGCGTTAAGGATTGAAACAGCATCCTTTTTAATTTTGACAGACAAGGAAAAAATTAAAAAGATATCGTGGAAAGCCTGTGAAAACGCCCAAAATATATAAAGTAAAATAATTAAATGCTGAAACATATTCAGCGCAAGTAAAATAAGAAACCATGAGTGTTTTAGAAATGAAAGTTCCTTCTCCGGGAGAATCAATTACAGAAGTAGAAATTGCAACTTGGTTAGTTGAGGATGGAGATTATGTTGAAAAAGATCAACCGATTGCAGAAGTAGATTCTGACAAAGCTACCTTGGAATTACCAGCAGAAGAAAGTGGTATTATCACTTTAAAAGCGGAAGAAGGGGATGCTGTAAATGTTGGCGAAGTCGTTTGTTTGATTGATACAAGTGCTACAAAACCAGCTGGTGATGCTCCTCAAGCAGCAGCACCGAAATCCGTTGAAAAAGTGGCGGTAAAAGAGGCTCCGAAAGCAGCAACTTATGCTACTGGAACGGCTTCACCGGCAGCGAAGAAAGTATTGGCTGAAAAAGGAATAACGGCCTCGACCGTAAAAGGAACCGGTAAAGATGGACGCATTACCAAAGAGGATGCTGTAAAAGCAGTGCCTTCTATGGGAACGCAACCCGCAAACGGTTCTCGTGGTACGGAACGTAAAAAAATGTCGATGCTGCGTAGAAAAGTTGCCGAGCGTTTGGTAGCTGTAAAAAGTGAAACGGCAATGTTAACGACCTTTAACGAGGTAAACATGCAACCTATTTTTGATTTGCGAACGGAATACAAAGAAGCTTTTAAAGCAAAACATGGTGTTGGATTAGGCTTTATGTCTTTCTTTACATTGGCGGTTGTAAGAGCATTGGAAATGTATCCTGATGTGAATTCTATGATTGATGGAGACTTTCAAATAAAACATGATTTCCAAGACATTTCAATTGCTGTTTCTGGACCAAAAGGATTGATGGTTCCAGTGATTAGAAATGCAGAAGGCCTCTCTTTTAGAGGAGTAGAAAGCGAAGTAAAACGCCTAGCAATAAGAGCGAGAGATGGACAAATAACGATTGATGAAATGACAGGTGGAACTTTTACAATTACCAATGGTGGTGTTTTTGGTTCTATGTTGTCTACTCCAATTGTAAACCCTCCTCAAAGTGGAATTTTAGGAATGCACAATATTGTAAACAGACCCATGGCTGTAAATGGTGAAGTAGTCATTCAACCGATTATGTATGTTGCGTTGTCGTATGACCACAGAATTGTAGATGGTAGAGAATCTGTTGGATTTTTAGTGGCTGTAAAAGAAGCTTTAGAAAACCCGGTAGAATTGTTAATGAACAACGATCCTACAAAAGCATTGGAAATGTAGGCAACCATGTTGCCCGATAAATATTAAAAAATCCTGAGCTTTACGCTTGGGATTTTTATTTTTTGAATGTGTTTGAAAATTTAAATCCTAAGAGAGTCCACAAATCTACACTTCAATTAAACTATCTTTGCCCCACTAAATACAATCATGGCTTTTACGTTACTTTCCTCTCCTTTACAGGGGTTTACTGATTTTAGATTTCGCAATGCTTTTCACCATTACTTTGGGGGTATTGACACTTTTTATGCGCCTTATATTCGCTTGAACGGAAAACTAAAAATAAAACAATCTTATCAAAATGATTTGTTAGCGGAAAACAATTCGACCTTGGAAGTCATTCCGCAGGTGATTACCAATGATCCTGATGAGTTTTTATATGTAGCGAAATATGTACAAAGTTTAGGCTATAAAGAATTGAATTGGAATTTGGGATGCCCCTACCCAATGGTCACTAAATCTGGAATGGGTTCTGGCCTAATTTGCAATCCAGCAAGAATAGACGAAGTTTTACACAAAGCACACAATGAAACGGATATTTTGGTATCTATGAAAATGCGAATGGGGTATGAAAATTCCCAAGAAATTTTAGCTGCTTTTCCGACTTTAGACAAGTATCCACTCAAAAATATTGCCATTCACGCTCGTATTGGGAAACAACTGTACAAAGGTCCTGTAGACTTGGGTGCTTTTGAGAAATGCATCAGTAGCACAAAACACAAACTCTATTACAACGGGGATATTACGAGTGTTGCGGCTTTTAAAAAAATACAAGAACGTTTTCCAAGTATTGATCATTTTATGATTGGTAGGGGCTTGATTGCGGATCCTTTTTTGCCACAGATGATCAAAGAAAACACCACAGAATACCCAAAGGATCGTTGGAAAATTTTCTCAGAATTTCACGATACCATTTACAATCAATATGACGAATACCTTTCTGGACCAACACCTATAAAAATGAAAATGTTGGGTTTTTGGGAATTCTTCTCTCAGTCGTTTCCCAATCCTCAAAAAACCTTTAAGGCAATTAAAAAAGCAGGGAATCCAAAAAAATACCAACAGGCTGTAGCCGGAATTTTAAAGCAGATTTAAATAAAAGACAGGTAAAAAATTCCAACAAAAAATAATACAATTTTCAGTAAATAATAATTAATTATTTACCTTGCTTAAAAAAGTGCAAATGTCCAAAAATCCTGAGTTAGAACTTGCCCTACAATTTATAGATAAAACAGACCGAAACTTGTTTATCACTGGGAAAGCAGGTACAGGAAAAACTACTTTTCTACATCAAATTAAAAAAGAATCTCTAAAGAGAATGGTTATTGTGGCTCCCACCGGTGTTGCAGCAATTAATGCAAAAGGAGTGACAATTCATTCCTTTTTTCAAATGCCTTTTGGTCCCATTCTTCCCAATCAGATTGCGAACACATCTAACCAACTCCGGAAATTTTCGAAAACAAAAATCGATATTATTAAATCCTTAGACCTGCTCATCATTGATGAAATTAGTATGGTGCGCGCAGATTTGTTAGACGGTATAGACCAAGTAATGCGGCGCTATAAGAACAGAAACAAAGTCTTTGGAGGCGCACAAGTATTAATGATTGGTGACTTGCAGCAGTTGGCACCAGTAGTAAGACCTAACGAATGGGGTTTGCTACAATCACATTACGAAACGGTTTACTTTTTTAGCTCAAAAGCCTATCAAGAAGCCAATGTGGTTTCTATTGAATTAAAACATATTTACCGTCAAAAAAACGAAGATTTTATTACTATTTTAAATGAAATTAGAAATGATGATTTGTCTGAAAAGTCTGCAAAAATTTTAAACAAACGATACAATCCCAACTTCTCTCCAAGCAAACAAGAAGGCTATATTACACTTACGACTCATAATAACAGAGCAAATTTAATCAACAACTCTGAACTGAATAAAGTAAAAAGTAAAAGCACTTTTTTTCAAGCTGAAATTTCTGGAAAATTCAATGAAAATGCGTTTCCAAATGCTGATAAATTAGAATTGAAAGTGGGTGCTCAAGTGATGTTCATCAAAAATGATTCTTCACCAGAAAAAAGATACTACAATGGAAAGATAGGAATTATTACGGCAATTTCTAGGGAAACGGTAAATGTACAATGTGCCAATGAGGTAGACGAAATTGTAACCGAAAAGGAAATGTGGGACAACATCAACTATTCGATTAATGATGAAACTAAGGAATTAAAAGAGGATATTGTCGGATCCTTTAAACAAATGCCGTTACGATTGGCATGGGCAATTACCATCCATAAAAGTCAGGGATTGACCTTTGAAAGAGCCATTATAGATGCGGAAGCTTCTTTTGCTCATGGACAAACCTATGTCGCTTTAAGTAGATGTACTTCCCTGGAAGGATTGGTTTTGAAAACACCCATTACAAGCAGCGCAATTATTAATGACAATACAGTGAGTATCTTTAATCAAGGTGTGGAAGAAAACCACCCTGATGAAACAATTTTGACGGAGTCTGAAAAAGAATTTCAACTCAATTTAATCTCGGAATTGCTAGATTACCAACCCTTTTTGTATCCAATTACACGTTTGATTGATATTTTCTATAAGAATCAAACCAGTATTAATGGTGCCGTAATTGAACATTTACATACGATAAAAGATGACGGAATAGTCGCTTTGATGAAGGTTGCTGCTGGGTTTAGAAATCAACTATTAGTGCTTTCTGAGGAGGGTATTCTCCCAGAAAACAGCAGTGAAGTGCAGGAACGATTTACAAAAGCGATGGCTTATTTTCTAACCCAAACTCAAAATAACATTCAAAAACCTTTAGATGCCATTTCGTTCTCTACAGACAACAAAGCGGTTAAAAAAGATTTTGTGAAACAGTTTGACTCCTTGCAAGAGAAATTAGAAGAAAAGTTATTTGCGCTTCAAAAAATGACCAAAGGGTTTAAAGTACACGACTATCTTAAGGTAAGAGCAAAAGCGGTCTTACAAAAGAGTGTGCCAACTAAAAAGAAGAAAGTCATTTCGAAACGCGATCCTATTTTGGCCATTAAATTGCGTGAACTAAGAGATGAAATTTTTAATGATGAAAAAATTCCTCATTATCAAATTTTCACACAAGAAACCTTGTATGCCCTGTGCGATAATTTACCAAGAACAGCTGCTGCTTTGTTAAAAATAGTAGGTATGGGTAAAACGCGCGTTACGAAGTATGGTGAAAGAATTTTAGACGTTATTGAAGCGTATTGTAAAGAAAACGGGATTAATCAGTTCAACGAACAAAAGAAAGAAGACAAGAAGTCTACCAAACAGATTTCTTTTGAGTTGTTCAAATCGGGGCTCTCAATAAAAGACATTGCAAAGGAACGCAGTCTAACTGCTGGAACGGTAGAAAATCATTTGGCCAACTATATTGTTTCTGGCGAGATTGATGTTTTGGAATTGATGGAATTAAAGCGGTACAAGAAAATTCGAAATGAAATTGAGGGAGCTGGTAAAGTAAAAGGCCTAACGGCTCTTAAAGAAAAAGTAGATCCTGGATTTACCTACATGGAACTGAAAATGGTTTTAATGTCTATGGAGGAATAAGGCTCTTATTTTGCTTGGACATTGGTTGTTCTTTTTATAAAAAATCGAACTCATAATTATTTCCTAACTTTAGTGCGTGAACTAAAAAATTAACAAAATGAAGTTAGGTGCATTTTCAATCAGTTTGTCAGTAAAAGATCTTCAAAAATCAAAAACCTTTTATGAAAAATTGGGGTTCGATGTTTTCGCTGGAGAACTAGAAAAAAATTATCTCATATTAAAGAACGAAACTACATTAATCGGGTTGTTTCAAGGAATGTTTGAAAACAATATTTTGACCTTTAATCCTGGTTGGGATGAGAATGCAAAAAAATTAGATACTTTTGATGATGTAAGAATCATTCAACAGGCCTTAAAAAAGGAAGGCATTCAATTAGAATCAGAGGTTGATGAAACGACATCTGGCCCGGGAAACGTAATTATTTTAGACCCCGATGGTAATACGATCTTTCTTGATCAACATGTATAATTTATAAAGCAAAAAACCCGAGCAAATGCTCGGGTTTTTCTATTTTAAAAGAACTGAATCTTTCTTTATTTTACTTCTTTTGTACTTAAATGAAACTCTTCATAGGTTTGTAATAAACTCATTAAAGCAGCAATTAAATCCTTGGTTTCTAATAAAACACTAAAATACAAGGTGGTATTCTTAGGACTGGTTTCATCAGTTCTGATTCGGGCTACTTGGTTTTCAATAGAAGTAGATACATCATTTAATAAAGCTTTCTTTTGAGTTAAAACAGCATCTAAATCGTCAAAAGTTCTATTAGCAAACACATCGCTTACTTTATTTAATAGTACCGTTAACTCATTGTCTATTTCTTTTAAATCTTTTAACTGTGGCTTTTTTAAATTTTTGTGATTGTTATTTACGTGCTTGTAACTCGCTCGAGAAATATAACTAATCGATTGTGCTACGTCTTGTAAATACCCTAAGACCATGATGTAAAATCTACTCGCCTGAACAGAAGTTTCATCTAATGATTTAATGAAATAGAAGACACCGTCTTTTAAGTCATCAATTTCGTCATTCAACTTCCCAACGTGCTTGTCGGTTTTACGCAATTTGTTTAAATCGTGTTTGGCTAAATCGTCTACAACATTTGTGTATAGTTTATTAACCCGAGCAGCTACTTCAGAAATATGATCCGCACTTTCTTCTATTACTCCATTAATGGTAATCAACTCCGATCTTTCAATATATACTTGTTTTTTTACTTCCTTCTTTTTTCTTTTGTGAATTAAGGTATTTCTTCCAATTAATAGCGCTACTACTGCTAATAAACAGGAATCATCAACATGTCAAAACTAATTAAATAGGCAACGATTGCTGCTGCTAAAAAAGCGGTAATCGCAGTTAAAAACCAACCTCCAATTACATTAATTACACCTGCAACTCTATATACGGCACTTTCTCTACCCCAAGCTCTATCGGCTAAAGAAGAACCCATAGCCACCATAAAAGTTACATAAGTGGTAGATAACGGCAATTTCATTGAGGTGGCGATTGAAATGAGAATCCCTGCTACAATTAAATTAACAGCAGCTCTTACTAAATCGAATGCTGGCATTTCATAGGTTTTATCTTTTGGCAATTCGATGACAGGTTTCTGAAACTTAGCATCTACAAATGCCAATGTTTTTTGAGGTACAACAAAACTAATT
>Ga0209094_1001991_pt1 | contig 10881 bp, 10 predicted proteins | sample COGITO_mtgs_1004_2_FD_184790 | JGI IMG/M metagenome (GOLD analysis project Ga0209094, IMG submission 184790) | Pelagic marine microbial communities from North Sea - COGITO_mtgs_100430 (SPAdes) (version 2) | ecosystem: Environmental > Aquatic > Marine > Epipelagic ...
GCGATTTTTTGGAATTTAGCACTAGATTAAGTCACTGTTATTGTTGACTTAAATGGTGCCCGAGGGCGGAATCGAACCACCGACACGAGGATTTTCAATGGCGACAGTGTAAATTGTATGTTTAAAATCAGTAATTTACGTGGCGAAATTTTTGGTGTGTGCGCAAGTGTGTTTTTGGTGTCATTTTGAGGGTAGGGCGGAAACGCTGTGTTGGACACGGTAGTCTTAAGAGTTTGATTCTAAAACAATGTTTAACATTCCAAAAGACGCAAGACTGGACACAGACTAAATGAAGTGGACGTTCACTCGGACTATTGTTTATGGCCGAAGTGCGGACAAAGGGTGAATTCGCCGCAGCGCAGAATTCCCTCAGAATTTCGACACGGCTCAGCACCAATGGCGGGATTGCGGACGTTTGTTGCGGGTGCGAGCGATCCGCGCCGAGACGCGGGAGCAGACGTTGATAAAACCTAACATCAAGTTTTTTCTCCAACGTCGCGGAGCCGGTCTGAACCCTGTGTGTAGCATGCAGCGAAGCGCATGACTGACAGCGCGCGCCCTGCGAAGCCGATTGTGCTCCAACCGAAGTCAATCAATCAGGCTTGTGGTTCAACAACAATTGATACCAAATGTTGTTAGAATTCGCCGCTGTCATCCGGAGCACAATCACATGAAAATTACCGCCCTTGAAACTGTGCGTATCGCAGAGCGGCCAAATCTGATCTGGGTCTTGGTTCATACAGATGCTGGCATCACTGGGCTGGGAGAGACCTTTTTTGGGGCTGGCTCTGTTGAGGCCCATATACACGACTGGATTGCGCCAAAGGTCATCGGGCAAGACCCGTTGCAGATTGATAAATTGGCGGCTGATCTTGTGACCTATGTCGGGTTTCGCTCTGCGGGGGCAGAGATGCGGGGAAACTCTGCCTTTGACATCGCCCTGTGGGATATTTTCGGCAAGGCCTCGGGTCAGCCCATTGCACAGCTTCTGGGCGGCTTCACACGGTCTTCCATTCGCACCTACAACACCTGTGCGGGCACGGATTACGTCAAGAAGACTTCGGGTCAGATTACCGCGAACTATGCCCTTGGGCAGGACAACGGTGGCTTCGATGATCTAAACGGATTCCTGCACAGGGCGGATGAATTGGCGCTATCTTTGTTGGACGAGGGCATCACAGCCATGAAAATCTGGCCCTTTGATCAAGCGGCCGAGAAAAGCCGAGGGCAGTATATTTCAAGCGAGGACATGAAGACTGCAATCGCACCTGTCGAAAAAATTCGCAAAGCTGTCGGCGATAAGATGGATATCATGATGGAATTCCACGGCATGTGGCAGCTTTTGCCAGCGATACAGATCGCGCGGGCGCTAGAGCCTTATGACACATTTTGGCACGAAGACCCGATCCGCATGGACAGTCTCTCAAGCCTGAAACGCTACGCAGACGCATCCAAGGCTCCGATTTCAGCCTCCGAAACTTTGGCGACTCGTTGGGGGTTCCGCGATCTGTTGGAAACAGGTGCAGGCGGGATTATTATGCTTGATATCAGCTGGTGTGGAGGCCTGTCAGAGGCGCGCAAAATCGCTTCGATGGCCGAAGCGTGGCACCTGCCTGTCGCGCCTCACGATTGCACAGGTCCGGTGGTTCTTGCGGCCTCAACGCATCTGTCGCTGAATGCGACCAACGCGCTGGTTCAGGAAAGCGTGCGGGCGTTCTATAAAACGTGGTACCGCGACATTGTAACTGCGCTGCCAGAGGTCAAAGACGGGATGATCACTGTTCCGCCCGGTCCCGGTTTAGGGTTAGACTTAAATCCTGATTTGGACCGCGTTTTTGAAACGACTCGTAAAGTCACGAAAGGTTAGGTTTTTCTTTGGGTAGAGGCTCTGACCTTTAATTCAAAGCCAAGATCTATGTTCTGGTTTTCTGTCTGGGGGAGACCGGTATTCCTGTTCAAAATATATTGGGCTGCCCGCGCACCAATCTCGACCCTTGGTGTGTTCACTGACGTGATCGCTGGCTGCATTTGCGAGGTCGTACCCAGATCGTTGAAGCCACAAATACCCATGTCGTGTGGAATGCGGATGTTGCGCCGATGACATTCTAACGCGATTCCGACGGCAACATCATCGTTGTTGCAAAAGACGCCGTCGCAGTCAGGAACGGCTTCAAGCAGTGACCCCAAAAGATGGCGGCCGATTTCAACACTGGATTTCTGCGGTGTTGTCACCAGAAGGGCTTCATCAAACAGCCCGTGCGCTTCCATGACACTTCGATACCCTGCCATACGTTGCTGGGTCCGCGGGTCCATTCGCGTACCAACAAATGCAATCCGCCGAAAACCCTGTTCGATCATATGCGCTACCGCCTCTGCTGCGGCTTGAAAGTTTGAAAACCCGACGATGACGTCAATCGGATCGTCCGAGGTATCCATGATCTGCACGATCGGACAATCAGCTGCTACCAGCATCTTGCGCGATTTCTGTGTCTGGTCGACGCCGGCAATAATGATCCCGGCAGGCTTTAACGTTAGAAATTTGGGGATCATTGCCTCTTCGGTCAGTGCGCTATAGCCGGTGTTGCCAATCTGGACAGAATACTTCGTTCCCTCAATGACGCTGCTTGCACCTGCAAGGACATCAGAGAAAACATAGTTTGAAAACGAGGGCACCAACACAGCAATGACCGACGAGCGGTTCGATGCAAGTGTGGCAGCAGCGGCATCGGGCACATAGCCAAGTTTTTCAATGGCGGCGAAAACCCTTTTACGTAGGGCGATAGACACCTGGTCAGGGTCACGTAATGCGCGTGATACCGTGATTGCGCTAACTCCAGATTCTTTCCCAACATCAATCAGGGTCGGTTTCCGCATCAATATTTCCCCTTATTTTCTTGGAGTATAGATGGAGGTTTGCATCAATGAAAAGAGAATTTGACAAATGATTGCGCAATCATTTAGGTGTTGAACACCTGGGAGGAATCGATATGGCCACAGAAAGCCAACATAGCGTGATCATTATCATGGGCGTCTGCGGCGTTGGGAAAACCTCCATCGGGCGAACGCTTGCTGAACGTTTGGGCGCACGCTTCATCGAGGCTGATGACTATCATTCCGTGGAAAACCGGAACGCGATGGCGCAAGGTATCCCCCTTTCAGACGAAATGCGGCTTCCATGGCTTAAACGCTTGTCCACCGCTGCCGAAGATGCGCGCCAAAGTGAAACGGTCATTATGGCGTGCTCTGCACTCAAACGCAGCTACCGAGACCTTTTGCGCGACGGGATCACCAACATCCAGTTTGTGTTTCTGAACGGCGACCGAGACATCATTGCGGACCGGATTGCGAAGCGGGAAGACCACTTCATGCCCCTGTCGCTGCTGGACAGTCAGATCGCGATTCTGGACCTCCCGACGCCTGATGAAAAGGTGCTCGAAGTCGATATCACGCCCCCAAAACCTGTCGTTGATGACATCGTTGAACGCACTGTCCGTTCCAAGTCTTTCGATCACCACACTAACTGAACCCCAACATTGAAAATGAGGAGTATCTCAATGTCACTAAACTTCAAAACACTCTCGGCCACTGCCGTCATGGCTTTAGGCCTTGCAACAGCTGCGACGGCGCAAGATTTTGCGCTGCGTTTCCAGTCGTCTGATCCTGCGGGCAACCCGAACTTCGCGCTGCAGGTTGAATGGGCCGATGGCGTAAGCGATTTAACCAACGGTCGCGTGACAGTCGAAATGTTACCCGTCAATTCTATCGTTCAGCACACCGAAACACAGGATGCGGTTGCTGCCGGTATCATTGATGGTCACATCACCGATACGTCGTACTTCACCGGTAAGGATGCCGCTTTTGGTTTGATTGCAAACCCAGTGGGAGCATGGGGTTCACCTTACGAAATGTTCGCTTTTCTTGAATATGGAGGCGGCAATGAATTGATGAGCGAATTGCTTGAGCCTTATGGTTTGCATTTCATTGGCGCGACAACACCTGGTCTTGAATCATTCATCTCTAAGGTGCCGCTTGACGGCGTTGACGACCTTGTTGGCTTAAAAATGCGCGCGCCCGAAGGTTTGGTGCAGCAGGTTTTTGCAGCGGCCGGTGCGTCACCGGTAAACTTACCCGGTTCAGAGGTCTTTACGTCTTTGGACAAAGGCGTGATCGATGCAGCTGATTACACTGTGTTTTCGACCAACCAAGCCCAAGGCATGCACGACGTGGCGCAGCATCCTGTCTATCCCGGCTTCCACTCTATGCCGCTAGTCGAAGTATCTATGAACAAGGCGACATGGGATAGCATGCCTGCCGATCTTCAAGCTATTCTTGAGATGTCTGTCCGCGACTTTGCCCACAATATGGTCGCCAAACTTGCAGCGGCAGATACGCTTGCTGTGGCTGAAGCCAACGCCAACCCTGACATCACAGTCCACAACTGGTCCGCAGCCGAACGCGCACGGTTCCGCACCATTGCCCAAGGCGAATGGAGCAAAGTTGCAAGCCAGTCTGCCGGTGCGCAACAGGTCTATGACGTCTTGACCGCATACCTTCTCGCTCAAGGCATGATCTCAGAATAATTCGATAAACTTGACCCCACCGGCGAATGCGTTGGTGGGGTTTTCACGAACTTGAGGGGGGGGCCGTCATGAGCGAAGAAATTGTAGAACCATTAAATCAAGACCCAGGACCAGATCCGCATGCCGGAGGCCTGGGCCGCGCTATAAATCAAATTGGCGTTGTCTTTGCCGTCGGCATTTTGGTCGCTGCTGGAATCCTCGTGATTGAGATCTTCCTACGATATGTGCTGAATTCACCCACAATCTGGGCCCACGAGACAGTCATATTTCTGACCGCCAGCGCGTTTGTATACGGCGGACTTTATGCTGTTGCGCGCAATGCGCATATCCGCGTCGTTCTGATATATGACTTTCTCACCAAACCGGTCCGCCGGTATTTCGATATCGCAATTTCGATAACCTGTTTTTTGGCTACTGGCATGTTTGCTTGGGCTGCATGGAAGGGTGTCCAAAGAGCCATCTGGACTCCTGCAGGTGATTTCCGGCTTGAGACTTCTGGGTCAGCGTGGAACCCGCCAACGCCTGGGCTTCTTAAGGTCTTTCTACTTTTCATTCTTATTATCATGACGGTGCAGTTCCTTATTCTTGCCATCGCCTACTTCAAGAACAAGGAACACTGAAATGGAATGGTTTTCATTTTTCACTGACATGAAATCTATGGGCATCGAATGGGCGACGTTCGCAATGTTCGCATCCTTGTTGTTGCTCCTGCTGACTGGAATGCCACTGGCGTTCGTAACCCTTCTCGTTGCATTGATATTTGCGCTTGGCTGGTTTGGGCCAATGGCTGTCCCTCTAATTACAAGCCGAATCTTTAGTTTTGTGAACTCATTCGTCTTTGTGTCAGTGCCGATGTTCGTTCTAATGGCAGCCATCCTCGATCGCTCTGGTATTGCGCGTGACTTGTTTGATGCGATGCGGCTTGTTGGGGGGCGGCTACGCGGTGGCGTCGCTATTCAGACGCTGCTTGTCGCGGTAATTTTGGCCGCAATGTCGGGCATCATCGGCGGCGAGGTGGTCTTGTTGGGCTTGCTGGCCTTGCCCCAGATGCTGCGACTTGGGTATGATCGGAAGCTAGCCATCGGCGTGTGCTGTGCTGGCGGCGCTTTGGGAACAATGATACCTCCATCCATCGTTCTTATTGTCTACGGCTTAACGGCTAACGTTTCGATTGGTGATCTGTTCACGGCCTCGTTCATGCCTGGTCTTATGCTGGCTGGCCTCTATGTTCTCTATATTTTAGTACGGGTATACTTGAATCCTTCGATGGCCCCAATCCCTGAGCCGGGTGAGATTCCAACCAGTGAGAAGCTTCGACTGCTTAAGGGCCTGTTCTTGCCTGGAATGGTCGTATTCTTTGTTCTTGGGTCAATCTACGGAGGAATTGCCAGCGTCACCGAAGCCTCTGCAGTCGGCGTTTTGGGCGTCACGCTCTCCACCGTAGTACGTGGAGAATTTTCCATGGCGTTATTGATCGGTGCCGCAAGGCAGACCTTGGCGACTGTGGGCATGATTGTCTGGATTGGAATTGGCGCAACCGCACTTGTCGGTGTGTTCAATTTGATGGGCGGCATCAATTTTGTATCCTCACTGATTATAGGTATCTCTGACACACCAATTGTGATCATCCTGTTCATGATGGCGATCTTGTTTGTGTTGGGAATGTTTCTTGACTGGGTCGGTATTGCTTTGCTTACAATGCCCATATTCGTCCCGATCATCGTATCTCTCGGATATGATCCAGTATGGTTCGGCGTTGTCTTCGCAATGAACATGCAGGTCAGTTTTCTATCTCCGCCCTTTGGTCCGGCAGCCTTTTATCTCAAAAGCGTCGCCCCACCCGATATCTCATTGGGTGAGATTTTTCAGGCACTTCTCCCGTTCATCGGTCTGCAGATTATCGCACTGGCGCTGCTTTTGGCCTTCCCAGGAATCACCCTGATAGAAGGTTTATAGCTTTTCATGAAAGCCCTAATTCTTACAGAACGCAAAGTTACCTAGAGTGGTTTGTTGCTGAGCCGTACTCGACGCAATGATGCCGCAAAATTAACTGGTGACACATCACTCTAGGGTACTACGGAACCCAATTAAAAACTTTAAAAAACGTTTTGGAGAACACGACATGTCGAATTGCGATATTGGATTGATTGGCCTGGGCACCATGGGCTCGGCAATCACATTGAACATAGCTGAAAACGGCTTCGACGTTGCAGTTTGGAACTGTATAAACGAGGTCACACATGCGTTTTTGGAAGAAGCCGGCGCATTGTCTCAACGAATTACAGCGACGGAGACACACGAAGAACTTGTGGATTCGTTGAAGTCGCCCCGTGCGATCATTCTGATGATCCCATCAGGCGCCCCCGTTGACGAACAAGTTGCCATTTTGCGACCCCTGTTGAACGACGAAGACATGATTATTGACGCCGGAAATGCAAATTTCCATGATACGCGGCGGCGCGCAAATGAATATGGCGGTAAGCCATTTATTGGTATTGGGGTGTCTGGCGGAGAAGATGGTGCTCGGAATGGACCATCAATTATGGGCGGCGGGTCAAAAGCATCTTGGGATGCAGTTGCGCCGATCTTACAATCAATAAGTGCAAAATTTGACGGCAAGCCGTGCGCAGCCTGGATGGGCCCGAATGGTGCGGGCCATTTTGTAAAATCGCTTCATAACGGCATTGAGTATGCTGACATGCAAATGATTTCAGAAGCTTATGGAATAATGCGCGATGGTCTAGGGATGGACGCCGCAGAAATTGGCGAAACGTTTTCTGAATGGAATAACGGCCCTCTTCAATCTTATCTAATAGAAATTTCTGGAGAGGTCGCAAAGGCAATCGACCCTAAAACCGGCGGCCCGATGTTGGATTCGATCGTGGATGCCGCCGGACAAAAAGGCACAGGTCGTTGGACCGTCATTGAGGCCCAGCATTTGGCGGCACCGGTTCCGGCCATTGAAGCGGCTGTCGTTGCACGTAATTTGTCATCTCAACTTGAGGCGCGCGCCGTCGGGCAATCGCTTTTTGGTGCATCACCACGCCGCATGCCTAATGATCTGCTGTCTCTTCAGACTCTCGAACAGGCATTGATCGCCGGAAAAATCCTGTGTTACGCGCAAGGTTTCAAAATGCTTGAAGCGGCTTCTGCTGAATTTGATTGGCAACTGCCGTTACCAGAGATTGCCGAGGTTTGGCGCTCCGGTTGTATCATTAGATCGGCTATGTTGGATGATATGTGCGCCGCTTTGGCTGAGGATCCAGCCCGCAATTTGATGTTTGCGCCCGCTTTCTCAAGTCAGTTAATATCTACACATGACGCTTTGCGACAAGTCGTTGCCCAGTCTGCGCTGCATGGGCTCCTTGCCCCAGCACTGTCATCTGGCTTGTCGTATTTCGATACCGTGCGAACAGAGCGCGGCACGGCTAATATGATCCAAGGACAACGTGATTTCTTTGGACACCATGGTTTTGTTCATACCGATGGCAGCACAAACCAACATGGGCCATGGGCAGGCTAGCCAGCCTGTTGCAAATATTGATTTGAGGTAATTATACTCAGGGCCCTTGAAATAGGGTGGTCTTAGTTTCTCGAAAGTCGCCGACTGTCCCGCTAGCGGTCAGCGCTTTGCGCCAATGCCAACTTGATTGAGGCAGATGTCAAAAAGAAGAGCCCGACGCCCAAAGAAGGTTGGGGAATTAGTGCGATCAAACCCGAGGATGCGCCGCACGCCGCTCATGGGTATCTCGACGTCCTGAATGATGCCGTATTCGGCGCAGCAACAATGGTGGAGCCGAGGTTCACCTCGCATTCTGCCCCATCCAACCAATAGACTGCCGCTCGCAAAGGGCCCGCGTTCGTTGCTTAAGGTCCGCTTCGAGGAAGCAAAACCGCGACCCTTTGCGAACGGCTGCTTTGAGTCGGAATTGCCTGCGCATTTTCTCTGCACCAGCGAAATGCTGCGACCGCGAACTAGGTAGGTTTTGGGCTCTTTCTCGCCGTTCGCTGCGTCTTGGACCAACGACCGCTTTGCAAAAGTTTAAGAAGTCACCTTCTAAGGCATACCGCTCTGCCAGACCTTCAACCAAAAATTACAAGTCTTCATGAACTCAATATATGTTTGTTTCCATCCAAAAAGCAGCGTAGCGCAGTAACCCTAGTTGCTCGCTACACTGAGCGCAGACCTAACGTAGTCACCGCTTACAGCCCGCGCACAGACGCTGTGTGACACCCACAATGTTCAGCTGCCAGATATTGGTCCCTGCGCGCCCTGCGGCTTGAGCCTATCGTAATCCGCCTGCGATGTTGCAGTTGATGCAACTGAGGGCATGCCGCTAACTGCAGAGTCTGGCGCAGCCTGTTGTGGGCTTGGCACATTGGGCTTGGGAATTTGCGGAGCTGCAATGGCTTTCCCAACACGTGACTTTGGCTGCTTTTTGCCCTTTACGTCGCCACCCTTGAGGCGCGTCTCAAGCTTGTTTGCCAAGAAGCTTGTGGTGTTGGCAAAAGTCTTAATGTCCTCAATGGCTTGATCCAGCTGAACACTAGCCGAAGCCTTCTCAATCACATCAATCAGTCGGCGTAGTTCCTCGCGGTCAGTCATGCGTATCACCAGTTAAGGCGAGCGGGGTACGCAAAAGGCCACCCCAAAAGCGTAAGTACTTCCCTAGAAAAAACCGCAGCGCAGATTTTTGCGGCTGCAAGGGGAATTTCGGATGAGATACGTCATAAATGACGTTGCAATGCTTAAACCGCATTATATCGCCATCCGTTCCGGAGCACGCCACACTGCCTCGGACTGCTGCGCGATGGCCCTGTCACAAAGTGCCTTCAGGTTTGCCAAACGCTCGCCCCATGCTTGATGCTGTGGCTGATCACTGGCAGCCAATCGCGCTACGTAATGCCCCAATTTACTTGAGCAGATGCTCAGGGTTTCCACACTGGGTTCTGTGTTGTGATAGCGCAGCACGCGGATGTACCCCTCACTTCGTCCCAGCCAACTGTGACAGAACTCTGGTGTGTTCTGCACAATGCCCGTTGCGATCAACTCATCGCGCATGTGTTCTAATAGTCTTATGCTCATCCAATTCTCCAATGCGTTGTTTGCATTGTATTTATCTCAAAGCTGACGAGCTGACGCATTTCTATGCCGCGCGTGATTCCTTAATCACCGCACTGCCGTTTCTGCTCCGTTTTGCGTGTTCGTTGATAAATAAACATGGAGGACCGCAATGGGATTTGAGCAACGCAAACAGGAACGACAGGCATTGGTACAGCACCTGCTGACGCAAGACTGGGATGTGTTTGGTACGCTCAAGTTCGTGAACGGCAGAACCATTGGCAGAGAGAGCGCCAACAAACTCCTGCGCAGCTACTGGAATAAAGTGGACCGCATTATCTACGGCAAAGCCGCTGAGCGTCAAAACATGCGGGTGGCACGCTGGTGCTTTGCACATGAGGGCGCTGACAATGAGAACTTCCACATTCACTTCGTACTACCAAGCCCACTGCAGAACGCACAACACATGTGCTGTTTGCTAAACGCGGTGTGGGCGCAGCATCATGCTCAAACAGCACCGCTGGCTAAAAACTGGATCATGCCCGTACAAGACCGCGCAGCTGTGACAAGCTATGTCACCCACGAATACTGGCGCATGGGCAGTGACACAATCTCAGACAACCTTTGCTGGGATAGTGCACAGTTAAACTTTGCGCCGAACGACAACTACGCCCAACAGCAAGCACACCGTATTACACGGGCAGCCAACCCAATCTGGCTACAGCAGGCAAAACAGGCATTAAACACACAACAGGCACAATATGAGGCAAGCGGTGATTTGCAGATGATGGAGCGTGGCTAAGCCCCTTCGCGCAGCAAACACCTGAGCAGTTTGAACAGGGTAAATGCCAAAGGCGCAGGTCTTGGCACATCCTTGTTCACGAGCATACGTTCAAACAAACAAAGGTTCAAAAGAACACAGAACATCAAGACTAGCTCAAACGAAGATGATCAAACAGACAGAGACATAAGAGCTAAACACAGCGTCAGCGGAGCAAACCGTTAGACGCTTTTTTTGTGGGCGTAGGGTCGGTATGTGTGCGCTGCTTTCTATACGCTGATCATTAAGCGCGAACACATATGATCAATGCTGCACTTATCTGCGTATTACCCCATAATCTCATATTATACAATATAATCAGTATCTTGGTTGTCTTTTCGGTCGTCCTGCATTAAGTTTGAACATACGCTTCAGCTGTAACCAAACAGGTAGGAGCGCACATGACACATCTGGCAAAA
>Ga0209094_1001994_pt1 | contig 10874 bp, 9 predicted proteins | sample COGITO_mtgs_1004_2_FD_184790 | JGI IMG/M metagenome (GOLD analysis project Ga0209094, IMG submission 184790) | Pelagic marine microbial communities from North Sea - COGITO_mtgs_100430 (SPAdes) (version 2) | ecosystem: Environmental > Aquatic > Marine > Epipelagic ...
CGCGCAGCTTGGTCGGATGTAGCGGAACGGGGATCAGCGTGGCGTTTTGGATGTAGTCAAGGTAATGTCTCGTAGTGGTGACCATTTTTCGAAAATCCTGTAATACATAGAAGCCTTGTTGGTATTTGAGATTGTGCAGGAGGCTGCGCCCTGCGCCTTTAGCGATGAACAGGGCCTTGCCTTGATCAAACACTGGATCCAGATCAACGCAGTGCGGGCAGACCTTGGGGCCAATCACCGCGCCAAAAAAGGGATAGCCACAAGTTTTACAGGCGGGCGGCAGGCACGGCAGGATGTCTTGCTCGCACTCGGAACAGAGAAAATCGTAAGCAGCGCCTTCGATCGCATCGCCGCAATGCACGCAACTCCTCGGGAAGATGAGATCGAGGGCAGCTTTGATCAGACGATTCACCGCTTGATATTCAACGAAACGTTTGGTTTCAACAAGGCAAAACGCTTGGCGCTGGGTGGCGACGCGCGATTATTGATAAAAAACGTGATCGAGGCTCAGCCCGGTGCCGGGAGCGGTGACGATACGGTGGGTGCGTTGCTTGCTGGCAAGAATCTCGCTGATATCTTCGGGACTTAGGCGTCCGCGGCCGACGGCGTAGAATGCGCCGGCGAAACTGCGGACCATTTTATATAGGAAGCCAGAGCCTTCGGCGGTGAGGGTGAGTTGTTGGCCGTGTTGAATGATGTCGAGGCGGCTAACCGTTTTGACTGGGTTTGGGTCGTTGTCTTTGTTGTGGCTGGCACTATAGGCAGTAAAGTCGTGCTTGCCGATCAAGCGCTGCGCTGCGGCATTCATCGCCTCGAGGTCAAGCGGGATGTCACGACAGGCCCAGACGTAGCGATCGTCGCGGGGCTCGGCGCGTCCTAGGTAGTAGCGAAAGGTGTAGCGCTTGCCGATGACTGAGAAGCGGGCGTGGAACTCGTCGCTCACTGGCTGGATCGATTTGATCTGGATCGTCGTCGGCAACTGCGCATGCAGTGCTCGGATCAACTTTTCTGGGGGATGCTTCCAATCGGCATCGAAGTGAAAGCATTGGCCGTTGGCATGTACGCCGGCATCGGTGCGGCCGCTGCCATGGATCTGCACAGTGGAGGCAAAGATATTGCACAGCGACGCTTCGATGTGATTTTGCACCGCGTCGCCATGCGGCTGGCGCTGCCAACCGCCGAAGTCTGTGCCATCATAGGCGCAAATACATTTCCAACGCATGGCAAGCACAGTGTCGGCTTTGGCTGAGTTGTGAAGAATGAAGTTTGGGTGGAGAATTCTTTTGTAGGACACTGGCAAAGCGAGTTTTGCGCCGTGTGTCAGATGATCACAACGACTTGGCCGCCGAGGTGCAAAGCGTGGAAGCGACACTCTTGTCGCTTTGCTCAGTGCAGAATGGTGAAAAATAAAGCGCCAAGAGTGTCGCTTCCACGGGACGCACGAACCTTAGAGCTTGGAATCTGGTTGTCGGCTGCAAGGCTGCGTAATCATGCAGGCTCTGGAACTTTGGCAATACGCCGTAATCGCACTCGGTGCGGCTTTTGTTGGGTTCGGCAAGGGCGGGTTGCCTGGCGTGGGTAATTTGACAGTAGTGCTGTTGGCGCTGGCGCTGCCGGCAAAGACGTCGGTTGGGGTATTGCTGCCGATTCTGATTTCCGCCGACATTATGGCGGTCGTGATTTATCGGCGACATGCGCAGTGGGCCTACATCTTCCGGCTGTTGCCGTGGATGCTGGTCGGGATTCTGATCGGCTACTTTATTTTTAGTCACGTCAATGATGCGCATGTGCGGTCGATGATCGGCGTGATTCTGCTGTCGATGACTGGCGTGCATTTTTTGCGCAAGTGGAGTCGCCGCAATCACGGAGGAGAGGACCAGTTGCCGCATCATCCGTTGTTCATTGCGACCACGGGTATTATTGGTGGCTTTGCGACGATGGTGGCGAATGCGGCAGGGCCAGTCGCGGCGTTGTATTTCATTGCTTCGGGTCTGCCGAAATATGCTTACATCGGCACCTCGGCTTGGCTGTTCCTATTGGTGAACTGTATCAAGGTGCCGTTGATGCTGGACCTTGGTATCATTGATTTCGATTCGCTCGGCTTGAGTGCCAGTTTCATGCCATATGCGATTGGCGCAGCGCTGATTGCTCCGCTGATCGTGAAGCGTATCAATCAAAAGGTGTTTGAAGTTCTGATCTGGGTCTTTGTTGTTATCGGTGGCTTAAAGCTGATTGCCTGAGGGCTGAGGGGGGAGGGCTGAGAGCTGAGGGCTGAGACTTGAGGGCTGAGGGCTGACGAAGCACGAGAGTGCGCAGATGGTAAACCGGAGGTTTGCCCTGAGCGAAGCGAAGGGTGACTGAACTGGGTGCCCTCTGGGCAAGTGAAGGAACAGACTTGAGGGCTGAGGCTTGAGGCTTGCGGAGTGGTGACGCCTTGTTTGACTTCCCATCTCGCGTCTCCCATCTCTTTTCTCAGCTCTCCTCCCTCAGCCCTCCTCCCTCCTCCCTCAAGTCTCCTTACATCAATGGCACGTAAATCGACACGCAAACTTTGGGCCGAGCATATTGCTCGTGGCGGTGGTCAATCTGCTAGCGCGAAGAACGCGGTGCCAATGCGCACGGTGCAATTCAAAGGGATCGTGCTGGGGATCGACCCGAGTTTGCGTGGTAGCGGGTTCGCGGTGCTAGACTACACCCCGAACGGCAAGGTGCGGGTGGTGGAAACTGCGACGCTCAAGTTGAAGCCCGCGATCTCGCAGATCGAGTGTCTGGGCGCGATCGGCAATCAAGTGGAAGATTTCATCGATAAACATAAATTGCAGCACGTCGCGATCGAGCAGACGATTTACGTACAGAATTTTCAGACTGCGCAGATTCTAGGCGCTGCGCGTGGCGCGGCGATCGCAGTGGCCTCGATGCGTGGGTTGCCAGTGTTTGAGTATGCGCCACTGCGTATCAAGCAAGCGGTTACGGGTGCGGGGCGGGCGAGCAAGGAGCAAGTGGCGCGCACGATTCAGAGTATCACCGGCACCGATTTAACGGATCGCCTAGACGAATCCGACGCCGCGGCCGTCGCGCTGTGCCATGCCTATACTTGGCGTGGGCAGTAATTTTTTGCCGTCATGATTTAAATTTTGAGTGGTTGGGTTCCGGCGATTGCCGCGATTTGGCAACGGTGGCGTCATTGATTTTAGTTTGAGAGTGCTTTTCTGTTTATACCCGACGTGGAATAACTAGCGTAGCTGCATGGCAGAGACTATTTTAATTACAGGTGTGAGTTTCGGATTGGGGCACGGCCTCGCAAAAGTGTATCTCGAGCAAGGCGCCACGGTGTATGGCTGCAGCCGAAATGCGCCCGAAGAGCTGATTGCACAAGGGCTCATTTTTCAAGCGATCGATTTGGCAGATGCCGAGCGAGGACAACCGGCACTGGCTGAGTGGCTCAGTGGCGTGGCGCAATTCGATACGGTCATCCTCAATGCCGCTAAGCTCGGAGAAATTCGCGACATGCAGGCGACTCCGTTGAGTGATCTGCGCGAAACCATGGAGATCAACGTCTGGGCAAATAAATGGCTGCTCGATACGCTGTTTACTGAGGAGCGGTCGGTGCAGCAAGTGGTAGCGATCTCATCGGGTGCCTCACTGTCTGGCAGTCGCGGTTGGAATGGCTATAGTCTATCCAAAGCGGCGCTGAATATGCTGATCCAACTTTACGCGGGCGAGCAACCGCGGACGCATTTCACCTCGTTAGCACCAGGACTGGTCGATACGGCGATGCAGGATTATTTAACTAATCTGCCCGCGGATGAGCGCTACAAACCGTTGGCCATCTTGAAAGCTGCGAAAGGCACCGAGCAGATGCCTGATGGCGAAACTTGTGCGCGCCGATTGATCGGCGCTTTTCCAGAATTACGGCAGCGCACGAGTGGGAGCTACGCGGATATCCGCAAGCTGTAGCTGTGCACGTTTCAAGCGCGGCGTGCCTCGTACGTAGCGACCGGGTTCAGCCAGTATCACGTGCGGTGGCACTGGCGGCGCAGTGCCCTCCATGTATCGGTGCGTCAGCTGGAGGGAAACGCTCCGTCGTTTCCACGCGTGTGCGGGGCGCAGCGGCGCGGGTGGCGTCGTTGTTTCGAGCGGTAGGGCTGTTTGCGCTGTCATCGCGGGGTAAACCCGCTCGCTACGAGGTTCGAACGTAGCGACTGGGCTCACCTTAGGGCCGCGTGCCACTAGCGCGCAGTCGGAAACCCCGCGCGTTCCGGATAGTTCTCAATGAACTTGAGGAACATATCTTTCGCTACTGGACCTGCAGTGGAGCCGCCGTGGTAAGTGTGGCTTTCGCGGGTGCCTTCGACCATGACGGCGACGGCGATTTGTGGATTCTCCACTGGAGCGAAGCCGATGAACCAGGCGAGGTTCACTTCTTTACCGTGAGCCCGAAAGTCGGCGGTGCCAGTTTTGCCGGCAATGCGGAAGTCGTCGATTTGCACCAAGCGACCGGTGCCGTCAGGGCCGACGACTTGCTCCATCCCTTCCCAGAGTAGGCGCGTTTGTTCGCTCGTCAGGCCAATCGATTCGCCGCCATGCTTGACCTGCATGGCGTCTTCGCGCGAGAGGGCTTCAAGCGTCGGCTTAGTGCGTGTCTCGCCGCGTGCAATCGAAGCGATGGCGGTGGCCATTTGCAATGGAGTCTGCAAGAGAAAGCCTTGGCCGATCGCGGTGTTGGCGGTGTCGCCAGGCACCCAGCCGCCGAGGCCCTTATCCTTTTTCCAGGCTTTGGATGGCACGACGAGGCGGCTGGTTTCAAACGGGATTTCGATGCCAGTTTTTTGATCGAGTCCGAAGCGCTTGGCTTCGGCGCTGAGCAGATCGATACCAATTTTTAAGCCTGTGGTGTAGTAAAATACGTTGCAGCTGCCTTCGATCGCGCCGGCGAGCTCGGTTTCGCCGTGGCCGTAGCGCGAGTGGCAGCGGAACACGCGATTGCCGACTCGGTGCATCCCTTGGCAATCGTGCGAGGTGGCGGTGTCGATGATGCCGTTGCGCATGCCGGCGATGGAAGTGATGAGCTTAAAGGTGGAGCCTGGCGGGTAGGAAAGTTGCACCGCGCGGTTGAGCCATGCGCCGCGCTGGTTGATGGCTTCGAAGGTCTTGCGCGGAATGAAGGGGCTTAGTTGGTTGAGGTCGTAGGTCGGATGGCTGACTAGGGCGAGTACTTCGCCGCTGTGAATGTCGAGCGCGATGGCCGCACCGGTACGTTCGCCGAGTGCAGTTTCGGCGGCCAACTGTAGATCGATGTCGATGCTGGTGATAAGATTTTCGCCTTGTTGGGGCGCGATCTTATCGAGCCGTGTATCTTGAAAGCCGAGTGGATCGACGCGCCATAGCTCCATCCCGGTGCTGCCGGAAAGCAGCTGATTGAAGGAACGTTCGAGTCCAGTTTTACCGATTTTGGTTTTAAAAGTGAAGTTCTTGATGCCATCGTCGGGGAACTCACTCGAGTCGGGCAGGGCGTTTTGCACATAGCCGAGCAGATGAGCCGCGGCGCTACCGTAGGGGTAGTAGCGAGCGGTACCGGTGTGAATTTGAATCGGCGAGTTGACTGGGAGTTGTTCGACGAGTCGGGCGTATTGGTCGGGGGTGAGATCTTCGACCAGCGGCAGCGGCAGTAGCAGTTGCTCGTTGAAGTGACGGATTAGGGTACTTTTGGAGATGGAATCACCCCTGCCCGAGATGGCGTTGATCTTGGCGACGTAGCGATTGACGACGTTGAGGCGGGCGGTCCATGCGCAATCGTTGTAATTCGGTGTGGGGGGATCGCGTGGGCGCTCGTCTTCGGGCGTATTTTCGTATGTGTCTTTGATCCGCACACGTTCGGCGCGGATGATCTTCGAGTATTCTTGGCGAAAATCGAGGCGCAGGTCGTCGAGGTAGGCGACGGCGGAGTAGTGCGGGCGGTTGCCGACTAGTAGGTTGGCGTTGCGATCATAAATATCGCCGCGAGGGCCAGGAGTAAGGACGCGCCGCTCAGTTTGGCGTTTTTCGATTTCTTGGTATTTGCGAATATCGATCAACTGGCTCGAGCCGAGCCCGCCGATCAGTACGGCACTGGCAGCTAGGACGATCCATAAAAAAAACAGGATGCGCGGATTTTCTCCTCTATGCACATCGTATTGACTCATAGCATCGGGAATTCGTCCGGCTCAGTGTCGACATGGCAGAGTTCGAACAGGAGCCGCTGCAGATTAAAAAACCAGGGAGCGACAATGAGTAGCGCTGCGTGGGAGAGCAGCGCCGTGATCATTAGCTGCAACCAGAAGGCGGGCGCGCTGAGAGTGTGAAGTCCTTGACTGGCTGTGAGCAGCACGAGGCAGACAAAGTTTACGATGTGCGCGAGTAAGATCGGGTGGTAATTGTGCTCTGCACGGAAGCGTATGCGCGCCATTGCGATAAGGGTACCCATGACCAGAAAGCCGCAAGTAAAGAGGCCGAAGGCTGCTGGCAGGGCGGCATCGACCCAGAGTCCAGTGAGCAAAGTGCAGAGAAAGAAAGAGCGGTGATTGAGGTACAGTGCGGGCAGCACGAGCATCGGCCCCAACAGCACTAGATACAACGATAACGGAGCCAAGCTGGAGTTCACCAACAGGCAGAGAAAGAGCAGGAGCGCATTCCCCGCAAACAAGATGATGACGCGTGGATCAAGGAACATCGCGGTCGTAATTGAGAGGGTTCAAGGGGATCAGCACCGAGACTTCTTGTAGGCCCAGTAAGCGCTTATCTAATTGCACGGTGCCAGCTTGGAAGATGCCAGTGCTGCCTGGTTCGAGCCAACTGACGCTGCCGATCATGAGTCCTGGCGGAAAGGTGCCACCTAAACGAGTGGAGACGAGTCGGAGCGGATTTTGTGTGTTGGCGACTAAATCTTGTGGCGCATCGCGCACTTCACCCGTGGGACTGCCGAAGCCGCTTTGCGGCACGCCTTGGTAGACGACGGGGCGAATGTCACCTTCAAAGCTGGCGGCCATGCGAAAGTTTGGGCTACTGATGAGCTCGACGCGGCTGGTGAAGGCGTTGACTTCGACCACACGGCCGACGACGCCACCAGCAAAAATCACCGCCGCTCCTGCGGTGATACCATAGTCCTCGCCCTTGCGGATGACGATCTGTTGCCACCATGCGCTGAGGTCACGGCGAACTACGCGGGCGACTTCATAGCGAAATTCGCGGCGACTCGGCATGTCGAGGATTGACTCGAGGCGCATGACTTCAGTTTCAAGGATCTTGTTGCGCTGGTCTAGCAGTTGATAAAAAGCTTTTTGCCGCGCGAGTTCTTGGCCTGCTTCGATCAGCTCGATTTTTGAATGACTGCGTCGCGCCCAGAAGCTTTCGAGGTCATCCAGATAGGAGGAAACGATCCACGCAGGGGCTTGGAATTCAGTAAAGCTGACGCGAACAAATGGCAGGAACGACTTGGTCAGGGTTGGCACGATCCACCACGCAACAAGAAAGACGCCTAAGGCGACCATCGGCTTGAACTTATCGAGGCGGAATTTCGCCACGTGCAGCGGTTATTTCGGGTTCCCAGTGAGGTCTTTCAATAGAAAGGCCAATTCCTCCAGCACCAACCCGGTGCCGTTTGCGACTGCACTGAGTGGGTCATCTGCAATGATCACCGGTAGACCGGTGGCATCGCTTAGCAACTGGTCGAGGCCACGAATCATCGCACCGCCACCAGCGAGGACGAATCCACGGTCGATGAGGTCTGCAGATAGTTCCGGCGGGCAGCGCTCCAGCGCATTGCGAACCATCTCGACAATCGATGTCATGGTATCAGCGAGTGCGTCTCGGATTTCGGCGGATGAAATGGTGATCGTTTTGGGCAGGCCAGCGACGGAATCGCGACCGCGTACTTCCATGGACACTTCTTCTTCGAGTGGGAAGGCTGATCCGACACGAATCTTGATCTCTTCGGCAGTGCGCTCACCAATCATCAAATTGTAGGCGCGCTTCATATAGTTGACGATCGCGTTATCGATCTCATCGCCACCGACGCGAATACTTTTGGTGTAAACTACACCTGCGAGGGAGATAATTGCCACTTCGGTGGTGCCACCGCCGATGTCGACAATCATGTTCGCCGCTGGTTCGTCAATCGGCAGACCCACGCCAATCGCCGCGGCCATCGGCTCGGCGAGTAGCACGACGTCGCGCGCGCCAGCACGAATCGCGGAGTCTTTAACCGCGCGGCGCTCCACTTCGGTGATTCCGGATGGAACAGCGACGACGATGCGCGGTGCGACAAAAGTTCTAGTGCGGTTTACTTTCTTGATGAAATACCGAAGCATGGCTTCGGTAATTTCGAAATCGGCGATTACGCCGTCCTTCATTGGGCGGATCGCGGTGATGTTGCCGGGCGTACGACCGAGCATTTTTTTCGCGTCAGAGCCAACCGCGCAGACCTTCTTGGTCGACGTGTAGATCGCTACAACACTGGGCTCGCGCAGGACGATGCCCTTGTCTTTTGCAAACACCAGTGTGTTTGCAGTGCCTAGATCGATTCCGATGTCGTTTGAGAGAAAGCCGAACACGTGTTTAAAATTTTTAAGTGCAATGACCTCCGAGTGCAGAAGTCTGTGAAGTTTTTCACGCGGAAGGTTCTGAATGTCAAATAATTACCACCTTATATAGCTGCAGAGTTAGGGTTTTGTTACAGGAAGTCGCCGTCCGCAGCGGTGTTTGAGTATATTTAGGTTGGAGTCGTCCGATCGGGTAGCGCCGCCAGAGCAGCCCAGCCTGTGGTTGGAATGAAGCCAGGCGGGCATCATCGATGCAGGTTCTGACTGCTGCGAGTGACGCCTAAAACAAAAAACAAAACCCGCCAAGAGCCCAGAATCTTCTTGCGATACTTAAGCTTCGGAAGGCATATTTCATGGCATCTATGGACACATATATTGACTATTTAAAAGAGATCGACGAACGAAAAGGCCAGGGCTTACACCCCTTACCAATCGATGGTGCAGCATTGCTCGCTGAAATAATTGAGCAGATAAAGGATCCGGCTAACGAACATCGCAAGGATTCGCTTAACTTCTTCATTTACAATACTTTACCGGGAACCACGAGTGCTGCGGGTGTCAAGGCGGCATTTCTGAAGGAGATCATTGTTGGTCAGTCGGTGGTCGAAGAAATCACACCTGCGTTTGCCTTTGAGCTGTTGTCGCACATGAAAGGCGGCCCCTCGGTTGAGGTGCTGCTTGATTTAGCTTTGGGTGAGGATGCCGCGATCGCGAGCGCTGCCGCAGACGTACTCAAGACTCAAGTATTCCTCTACGAAGCAGATACGGATCGCCTCGAGGCCGCTTATCAGGCAGGGCATGCAATCGCTACAGATATTCTGGAGAGCTATGCCAAGGCCGAATTCTTTACCAAACTTCCAGAGGTCGCCGAAGAAATCGAGGTGGTGACCTACATCGCTGGAGAGGGCGATATCTCGACTGATTTACTGTCCCCGGGCAATCAAGCGCACTCGCGTGCCGACCGTGAACTGCATGGTAAGTGCATGATTTCTAAGGCGGCACAAGCGGAAATCCAAGAACTGCAGCAGGCGCATCCCGGCAAGAGTGTGATGTTGATCGCCGAGAAGGGCACGATGGGGGTGGGCTCCTCTCGCATGTCGGGGGTCAACAATGTGGCTCTCTGGACTGGAAAGCCAGCCAGCCCTTACGTGCCATTCGTCAATCTTGCGCCGATTATTGCAGGGACCAATGGCATATCGCCAATCTTTTTGACGACAGTCAGTGTGACGGGCGGTATCGGTATCGACCTCAAAAATTGGGTGAAGCAGTTAGATGCGGACGGTCACCCCGTCTTGAACGAGTGTGGCGATGCTGTGCTTGAGCAGGTGTACTCGGTTGCGACCGGCACGGTGCTGAAGATTAATACCAAGACGAAGAAATTGTATAACGGCGACCAAGAGCTGGTGGATATTTCATCGGCCTTAACGCCGCAAAAAGTCGAATTCATCAAGGCGCGTGGCTCCTATGCCATCGTATTTGGCAAAAAGCTGCAGAGCTTCGCTGCTCAAACGCTCGGCGTCGAGTTAACACCTGTCTTTGCGCCTTCCAAGGAGATTTCGCATGCAGGCCAAGGGCTCACCGCGGTTGAGAAGATCTTCAATCAGAACGCTGTTGGCGTGACGCCAGGCGTCGTGTTACACGCCGGGTCTGATGTCCGAGTTCGCGCCAACATAGTCGGCTCGCAGGACACCACAGGCCTGATGACTTCTCAGGAATTAGAGGCGATGGCCGCAACCGTCATCTCCCCGACGGTGGATGGCGCGTACCAATCTGGCTGTCACACCGCCTCCGTCTGGGATAAGAAAGCGCAGGCGAACATTCCTCGCCTCATGCAGTTCATGCATAAGTTCGGGCTCATCACCGCGCGTGACCCGAAGGGTGTCTATCACGCCATGACGGACGTGATCCATAAGGTTTTGAATGACCTGACTGTGGATGAATGGGCGGTCATTATTGGTGGTGATTCACATACCCGCATGTCCAAAGGCGTCGCTTTCGGCGCGGACTCTGGAACGGTGGCGCTGGCGCTCGCGACGGGTGAAGCAACGATGCCAATTCCTGAATCGGTCAAAGTCACCTTTAAGGGCGATTTAAAGGATCACATGGATTTCCGCGACGTGGTGCATGCAACGCAGACGCAAATGCTCAAGAAATTTGGCGACAATGTATTCCAGGGCCGCGTGATTGAAGTTCACCTTGGCACCCTACCTGCGGATCAAGCGTTCACCTTTACGGACTGGACCGCGGAAATGAAGGCGAAGGCCTCGATCTGTATTTCTCAAGATGAGACGCTAATTG
>Ga0209094_1002006_pt1 | contig 10826 bp, 24 predicted proteins | sample COGITO_mtgs_1004_2_FD_184790 | JGI IMG/M metagenome (GOLD analysis project Ga0209094, IMG submission 184790) | Pelagic marine microbial communities from North Sea - COGITO_mtgs_100430 (SPAdes) (version 2) | ecosystem: Environmental > Aquatic > Marine > Epipelagic ...
AATGAAATGCTATGCCTAATGTCCAATTCATAATTATTTTTTTTCATTAAAATTAATTGCACTTTCAACATCTAATAAAAATGCGTTTCCTAAATCTTTTGATAATACCCTTAATCCCGCTTCAAATGGTTTTGTAAAGAATAGGTTAGCCTTTATACCCTTGTTATAGATACTTCTGGAAATAATATAAGTCATACTTTCATAACTCATAAACCTCCCTTGCTTATCTCTCCATTGAAACCTTTTCTTTTTCAACCAAGCATTTATCCCATTTCTTAACCCACCTTTAGGAAAGTTACCAGATCCATACTGAAATTTCGATAATGCTGCACTTGTTTCCGGATATGTTGAGGTCTTACCCCTTACGCCTTTATCAACGAATTTCCCATAGTCTTGCATTAAGAAGCCTATGATTATTTCTTCTTCGCTCTTATTATATGAATAACTAATTGAGTCATATAATCCACCTAAACTTTTCATCCCTTGTGTTGGTCCATCGTGGTCATCAACTAGGTTTTTCTTTGCATTATCAACTATTTGTTTAGCAAAGGCATTTAGAAAAGCATCTACGTTTTTTAATTCCATTAGCAGATATATATATCATTGTAAATCAATATGGTTATGTCTGCACTCCATCCCGCCAATTGGTTTTCAAATCTGTCCTGGAATGGTGTTAAATTTGGGTTTCCCTCTAGTTGGTACATATCTTGGTGAAGTGTTCCCATCCTTAACTTCTGTATAAGCTTGTTTAAGACCAATAGCTGCGTGTTTAGAATATCTTGCTCATTATCGTTACCTGTAAATCTATCTGTTGTTATATCCTTTGATTGGTCTACAATATCACAAGCCAGGATACTTATGTTAAACCTCAACACTTGTTCTTCTGCTGAAACACTATTTACAATCATATGTGCCAATGGAAATATGTCTTGCTTGTTTAGGTTTATTTTACTTATATCACCAATAGAAACAGTATTAGTAAATTCCGTACCTCTTAATTGTTCTTCTATCGTTGAGGTTAATTGGTAATATCCTCTTATTCCTTGTTGGCTCATTTGAAATTTTGTTTAATTCTTTTTGCTTCTACTTCTGATTTATCTTTCATAAAGGATAGCATCATAAAACATTCGTGTACTCCTAGTTTAGTGATATTTTCAATTCTTGTAATGTCCCCTTTAGCGAGGCTGTAAATGCTGCTATACCATCCCCACTTGCTTGTGAAGTTAGATACTGCGTCAAGGCTTGTGTCTCCTCCTTGTCCAAATAGTTCATCATAGTTCTCGATAAGTCTATCCCTAAATTCCACAAAAAAAAAACTGAAGATATTACCGCATCCATTGGCATATCCAATAACTCAACTTCTTTTCCTAACTTGTATTCTTCAATGCTATATTTATCTTTTATTTTAGCAAGGATAGGTCTATATAAAACATTCATAGCTTTCTCTATATTATCCCAATCACCAATAAAGGTGTCCAGATCAATATACTCGCCCAATGTTAAATCATCTAGTTCCGGATGAAATCCATACTTTACTTTTCCGATCTGGAAATCTGTAACCAACTTTGGTTTTTCTTCAAACAAATCTGTTAAGATAGTTGTTATCTCATTACTATCTTGTACTTTCAATAACATCACATTTCCTAGCTCTATATTGCAAAATATTTCAATCATCTTTGCATTCAAGAAATTTAAGTCTTTTTCGTTTTCTTGAATTTTTAAGAACTTTTTATATTGCCTTAATGTAATATCTTTTAATGATGTAGGTATTTTAATCTTCACATTCATACTTATATAACGTTTTTAAAATGGTTTTTTATAGTAAGGTAAATATAATAAAAAAAGGCACACCATTTAAGATGCACCTTTTTACTCAAAACTAACTCAACTTAACTAAATCATACTTGCCTCGTGACAAGTGCCACTACACACACCAGGCTTGTCTATATCTGCACCGCATTCGCTGCACTCATATTCTTTGTACTCCGGTGGGTTATACCAATCCATAATATTCTGTTTTTAATTTACCATTTCGGTAATGTTCTACAATTACACCAGTTGACAAAGGTACTACCTTATATGGTCTGATGCTTTTCTTTACTAAAATTCTGTTTATTAATTTTTTCATATCTGTTTTATTTATTCTTCTATTTCTTCAAATACTGCGTGTTCTTTACATTCTTCACATCTGTCGGTTTCATCTAACCATCTACCAGATCCGCAACAATTACTGTATTCCATTTATATATATATTTATAGCATTTAATACAATTATAAAAAATGCTATGATTAGTATTATTATTATTTGTGTTTTATACTTTCTCATTAGTTAGTTCATTATATTCTTCAATATAAGATTTAGCATCTTCTAAAAAAGTTGGTGCTATTTTTTTTAACACACCTCTGTCATCTTCCATATAACTAAAGTAGGTTTCTAACCTCAACTTAATAGCATATAGCTTTTGAAATTCTTCTAATGGTAATTTTACTGTTTCTGTCATATCTGTTTTGTATTGATTAATATATTCAAATATACAAACTTATCAACATATACACAAATTTATTTTAGTGTAAAGCATATTTCCCAAAGTTAGGTCTGCTTAATATTGAGTAGGTTGCATAACGACAAGGGTCAATAATATGGTTATTTTTATCCTCCGGAGTATTAGTTAACATTCCAGATCTATCCTCTTTCCATTTATAATTCCTAAACTCACTTATGGCATTTGTTGAGGTAGATAGGATATGTATTTTATATCTCTTTAATAAATCAATTCCGGCATTCACACTATCCTTTCCCTTTATACTAGAAAATATATTATGTCCCATTGCTCGAAGTTCTGAAATTAATCTAGGTTCAGCACTATCTGCGTAGATTGGTTTACTTGTTAGATTTAACTCTTTAAGGAATTTGTTTATATCACTCGTAGTCATTTGAGTTCTATATAGATGTTCCTGGATATAAAGATTATGCCCTTGGCTATAAACCGCAACAAAAGTGGAAGGGTCATTCGTATAACCAAAGTCCATTCCATATGCAATCAATTCTGCTTCTTGCGGGATCTGGATAACCTCAACATACTTGAATATAGTGCTTCTGCTCGCTGCTCTTTCTCCTAATCCATATATCTGCCAATACTGTTCATCTGTATCTTTTAACCTTTCTATCTCACTTCTTATAGATGCTTCAATAAAAGGATTATCTAGGTAGGTTGTTTTATAAAATACACAATCATCTCTAGGTATCAGCTTGTCATATATCCAATGGTATTCATCCGATGGATTAAAGTCTAATATTATTCTGTCTTGTGTTCTGAATAGTAATTGCTGCATATCTTCATAGTACAACTCATTACCCTCATTAACGAATAGCAAGTCCCTTTTCCGACCTCTAATCTTTTGAGGTTGGTCTAAAGATATAAATTCAACTAGGTTCCCAAATAGGTGATATTCAGAATTTGACTTATTATGGTTCTGTTCACTATAACAATTATAGTTTTGTAGGATAGCCATAAAATCTCTCATTACCGTTGCTCTTAAACTTGGAAATGATTTACGGCAAACTGTTATAACCTTATTGTTATTATTAGCACAATAGTTAAATATTATCCATAAAAGAATATTGTAAGTCTTTCCAGATCTTGTACCACCTTGCTCAACTACAATCTTTTTATCTGTATTAGCTAGATGCTTGTAAACTATATTAGTCTGTATCTTCGGTTTTATCAATTATCTCTATTTGAAAATTAGTAGGCATTCCATCTGCTCCGGTAATCTCTTGTCTTTCAATATATCCTCTTTTCTTTCCTTTAGTCTTTAGATAGAAGATTGTAGCAGCAGTTGAGTTATCAGCTATCTGTTTATGTAATTGGCTTTCCGCAAAATCTAATGCTACGTTTTCAATATCCCTTACCTCAATAGCAAATGCTTCATCATCTTTAAGCCATTTGTAATATGTTGACCTGGGAACATCTGCTTTCTTACAAGCCACCGTAACAACTCCTAAACTCTGCTCTAGTGCTTTTAATAAGCTTTCCTTTTTTATGTGTCTATCTTTGTTCATATTTAAACTCCTTTTATTGGTACTTTCATTATAGGATTATAGTCAAAACTTCTCTTGCTTCCCTTATCCTTTTTAATTATATCTTTCCCCCATTTCTTCTGTAAGGCAAAGAATTGTTCTTTTTCATATGCTAGGTTTCTGTAATCAGCACATCCACCTATTTGTTCAGATTGCTTTACATTATAATTTGCAAAGTTAACTCTCAAACATCCACCATACTTTCTTATGTTTTGTAACGTAAAGTCATAATCTTCTTTTAATGGAAGTTCTTCATCATATCGTAATTTAGTTCCTTTTATATGTCCGTGAAATGGGCAACCAATAAACTGGATAAAACTAAAGGGTGTGTATTCTCTATATGCTCCTTTGTCCATTACTGTATTTAATCCCCATAACTTAAAACCTAATTCCTTACATAATAAACTTTTTTTAGCACAAAAGTCAATTAGTTCATTCTCATTAAATTTAGTATTCTTTTGGTTTTCCCATCTACTTATAGCCTTACAATCATCATCAACTATAATAATGCAATCTGTATCATCATCAAATAAATTATCTAATATCCAATTTCTTACTCTGCTTATATTTCCTTGAGCTTGATCTGGGCAAACTATAATATCATTTCCATTTTCTATATATTCTTCTGCTTCGCTTTCTCTCACTACTAGCTTAACAAATGGGTATGTAATCTGTGTTATACTTTTCTCCGGTCTTTTATAAGATGGTGCAAATATTTTTATTCTCATTTCTTTAATCTTTTAATTGCTTCAACTCCATTTAAAACCCTACCTATTCCCTTGCTCCATTCCTTTCCATTTGCTCTTCTTCCAGTTTCTGTCTGTAATCCAAATACCGATTTAGCTTGTATCCAATCAATATCCTTTTCAAACTTCAATACAATGTAATTGCTTTCACTGTCTAATTCCGTAGCAAATATGTTTTCTGTATCTATGTTATTTGGGTTTGTTAGTTCTTCAACATCCTCAAAAGGAAATCCATCTAATCCCCATTCTTCCAATTTCTTTACATCCCATTCATTCGCTAGTGTGTCCCAATCCCATTCTCCAAAACCTACGTTATCTTTTACTATAAACTCCTGTTGTTGTTCTTCCGTAAGGTCATCAGCTTTTAAAATATATACTTCTTTCAATCCGGCTTCTTTACAAGCCTTTAATCTCATATTACCACCCAATACAACCAGATCTTTATTTACTACAATAGGGCGAAGTTTAAGCATCTCCGGAAAGTCTTTAATTGACTTTACTAGCTTTTTAAACTTATTATCTTTTATAAATCTGGGATTGCTTTTATTTGCTTTTACTTTACTAATCTTTACTAGTTCCATATATATAACATATTTAATTTAATTATTTCCATATTATAAATCTTCTATTTTATTTTGAACATCATCTATGCTTGACAAGATTTCTTGTATCTTGTCTAAATCTTTATCACTGTTGCCAACTAATGACATAACAACTTGGTAAGCATTATCTAATATTCTTATTGCGTCTTTTTCTAGTTCCATATATATAACGTATTTAATTTATTTATTTCCTAACTTTAATTTCAGTAGTCTTTCTCTTATAGCTTTTCTTTCTTTACCCTTTGGTAATTTGTCAAATAGTTGTTGTAGCTTTTGTATTAATTTTTTTCTTGTCATATCTTTTGTTTTAAGCATAAAATGCCATTCTGGTTTTATCATATTATTATTATTAAAGGAAATAAACATAATAGTACTATTGCCCAATATACTTTCCAGAATTTAGATTTTACATAGTAATCTTCCCATACTATGCAATGAAACCCAAAGCTTAATGCTAAACACAATATTGTTTTTATAAACTCAATCATTTTAAAATACTTTTTTCTGTTTGTGTTATAATATCTAAAACTAATTTATAAGGTACTTTACTTCTTTCATAATTTCCTTTTAAACCTTGTGTACCAGTTCTTGATCCTCTTGGTGCTGGTTCGTGTTGGCATTTCTTATTTCCATTGTAGCACATAGTTCTTGGCTGCCATCCATTTAAATTAAACATATCTCTAATGTTGTTAGAAAATATATCTGTTGGTTTCATTCGTGTATCACCATAACTGCAATAGGTTACTGTTGTTCTATCCATCCCTTTCATATAATTCATTTTCCTTAACATTGCTCTTGGGTTTTCTATGTAGTAAATACAATCCCATTTTTTATAAAGGTTGTTTAGCTTTATATTCATTTTATCACACTTTGCTGCAAAATCTGTTTTAGGTGTTCCATCTTCATATCTGTGGTGTGATATTGCAGCCATTGAAAAAGTTGTACAAGGTCTACCGTCTATCACAACATCTGGTATAAAAGGTAACATACTTTCTTCAAGGTGTTCTATGTCTATTACTAAATCAATACCATCAAATTGTTTCCAATCTACACTAAAAACATTATGCCCTCTTTTTTCTGCTACACTTCCAAATGATCTGCTACCAGCAAATAATTCTAATACATTCACGTTGCACAATTTATTATTTCGTATTCATTTTTAGGCTTTTGCCATTCAAAAGATTTTAATATTAATGCTGCTCTTTCATCATATATCTTCATTTGGGCTTTGTTTAAATCTCTATAAAGTATTTCATTTTCAGTAAAACCAGATTTAATCTTTTTTCTTAATTCCTTAACCTCATTTAACTGCTCTTCGTATTTCTTTATCTTGTTATTAGCAATGTTGTATTTGCTTTTAATTTCTTTATACTGATTTAACAACCTTTCCAATTTTGGTAATTCCTTATAATCTGCATCCGGACTTATTTCAAAATAACTTTCCAAAGTATTAAAGTATTCTTCTCTATATGATTTGTAAACCTTAAACATTTTTAATGCGTGTATTACTGTTGCGTGGTCATATGTTTTTAACTTTGGTTGTGTTCTCATAAATGCAGAAATAGCACTTGGTCCCAGATCAAACTTGTCTTTTAGTAAATAACATAAAAAAGCTCTATGCTCTATAACATTTCTAACTCTTGTTTTATCAAATATATCTACTCCGGTAATTGTTATTAGTAAATCACTTATTTCTTTAGGTGTTTTCAATACCGGTATGTCTATTTTATTTTCTTCCATTGCTTTGTAGTTTTTGTATGTATAATGCTGCATCCATTAGTTCTTCTTTTAAGTGCTGCAAAAAATCATCTCTGTTATTATCTTGTAGTGTTGTTTTGTATTTGTCTATACCTACACAACTTCTTATGTCAAACTCTCTTTTTAAATCTTCTACTATTTTATCTGGTTTACTATTAAACTTTTTTTGTTTTTGTTCGTTTTGGTATTTATACCTTTCTGTTAAACTCATACTTCTTATATCTTTCATATTAAAACATTCTTATTTGTTGTTTGTGTTCGTTTATTCTTTTTATAGCTGCATCGTAATATTCTTTATCAAGTTCACAAGCAGTTAAATCATATTTTAAGTTATGACAAGCAAGTGCAATACTTCCACTTCCTAAATGTGTATCTAAAATTTTATCACCCTCTTTTGCGTAGTTTATTAATAACCACTCATACAATTTAACTGGTTTTTGTGTTGGGTGTATTCTGTTTTCTTTATTCTTCATATCGTGTTGTATCATTCCGTGCCAAGCAATAGAAACAAAATCAACTTTATTTAACCAACTTAACCAAGCTAATTCCCCTTGTGAGTATGTAGGCATTGTAACGTGCTTATGCCAATACAACATACCACCTTGTAGATTGAAAAAGTTTGCACCCCAAACAATTTGCTTTTTACTAACTCTTTTTAACTCTGCAAAATAATCATCATTAGGTATTGCATTATCCCACTTTTGACTTCCATAATCTTTGCTTTTTGATGCAGATTTTTTAGATTGTTTTTTATCTGTACTATTTTTATCATCCGCATTAATTCCATAAGGCGGGTCAACAATAGCCAAATCAAAATGATTATCTGGATACCTTGCCATTAAAAACATATTATCTTCATTTGTTATATTCATTCTGTTCTTAATTTTAAAAGGTGATAGCACTCAACAAATTTTTGTCTTGCTTTGCTTTTGTATTCTTGTTTAAATAATTCATATAGCTTTCTTGTGTATTGGTATTTTGTTGTGCAGTCTTTGAAATGCTTTTCTGCAAACTTCTTACCCTTACCTTTAAAATAGTTTACATTGTCTGCCGTATCACCCTCAATCATTTGTGAGTAAAAGTTAAACATTGCTTCTTCTTCTGTTATGTCTAAAACAACCTGGTGCTTATAATGATAGTTATACATCAAGCAAGGGAATTGTTTGTAGTCTTTATCTATTGATACAATCATCACTTCATCCCTACCTAAATCATCGCTAATCTGCTTCCAATACCTCGCAACCATATCATCTGTTTCAATACCAGATCCCCATATGCTATCGTATTGCTCTTTTACATATTGGTGCATCTCATTCAATAGCGGAGGTAATTCTTGCTTCTTTCTATTCGCTTTGTACTTTGGTGTGATTAACTTTCTAAAGTTACCCTTTGAACCACTAAAGCAAAGCACCTTGTCAATAGTATACTTTTCTTCCAGATCATTCACAATTTTCATAAACTGTTGGTCAAACTTATTTCTAGCATCTACAATATCCTTGTAATACTTTTCATCTTCCGGAGTTTCTCTTTTACGATAGCAACTTGCAAAAATTAAACTATCTGCATCAACTAATAAAATCATATTTCTGTTTTTTAAATTCCACAATAACCACTGTCACAATCATCAAAATCTTCATCAAATAATTGGTTCTGTACTCCAAACCTTAATATATCTTTATATGCAGCTTCTGTATTAAAAGTATTTCCGGTCTTTTCTTCTTGCTTAACAAACCAATTAAAACTTTCTTTATCCTTTTGTGCTATATGAGATAAGAACAAAGGGTTTCTATTTACACACCCAACGCAATTATTTCTGTATGCAAACCTTACCTTTTGGTTATCCCAATAATTATATATAGTATCTTTCTGTACATTGTCTTGTATCAATGGAAATTCTGCATATCTATAAGGCACATCACCCCATTTATTTTGTTTTTCATTTTTCGACTTACCAACTATTGTTTTAAAATATTCTAAACCATTTTCATCAGCACGTTCTAAAATATTAGCCATTCGGTTTTTCTCTGTCGGTCTTAAACCAATTCGCATTCTTACTGGAAGTTCTGTGTTTTCTTTTAAGAAATTGAATATTGGTATTATTTTCATATCCGTTGTGCAAAATCTAGCCATCTTATTTGGCAGATAATTACCGTGCTTTTTTATCACTTCTTCAAACGTATCTCCAGATACCCAATTAACACCTTGTCCAGTATGTTGTTCTAAATCTAGAATAGTATATATTATTTCATCCATCTCAACTGTACCAATAAATTCTTTTCCAATCTTATCCGATACAAGCTGCCTTATCTTTTCATCCTTTCCTTTCATCCAAAGGTTATTTTTATCCTCAACCCTTACCAAAGAAAATATATTTATATTAGCCGGATAATGCTTCATTAAGTATGCAGATGTTTTACCGCCAGAAATACTGTTTACAGTTATCATATTTCTGTCTGTGCTTCTTTAATCATTTCAAGGTGCATTTCTTGCATCTTCTTTTGTTCTTTGGTTACCATACTTATAATGCTTGGTAAATCTCTAAAAAGCTGGTCTACTTCCATCACAAGTGTTTTGTTATCATCGTAACCAATATACAACTCACCATCTGAACAATGTAATGTATCTGTTTCACCTATGTAAGTATGTGATTGTGCTTCTTGTAATTGTGCTTCTAAAATCTTAATTCTTGTTTCTAATTTTTCTATTCTGTTATCTTGTCCCATTTGTCTATTGTTATGTTAAGTCTTAAATAATTTTTATTCTTCGTTTCTTTAACCTGGTAGTTAATCGATATGTCTGATATAGATGTATCAGCTTCTGTGTAATACTCTATTTGTTTCTTTAGCTTTTCCCAAGCTGCTTCGTTAACTTTCATATTAAAAATTTGCGATTATAAAGCTATCATTATCTATTCGTATAACTTGTGTTTCACATTCTATTGCATCAATGTCTGGGTAATCTTCTTGTCCGTAATCTAATTGGAATTCTTCAAGGCTATCGTATTCTGAATAATCACAACATAGTGCTATTACATCTAATTCTACTTGTTCTTCAGTACTATCTTCGTATTCTTCTAAATATTCAAATAAGGCTTTTTTTCCTTTATTAGTAAATTGATGCTCTCTATCCATCTTATAAAATGCATCATTAAATTGCCAAAAATTAATTGTCTGTTTCATTCTGTTTGTTTTAAAAATTAATATAAAACAAATATAACACTTATCAACTTATAAACAAAATTTATAAAGGGTCAATATTAATATTAATCCTACTCGCATCATTCTCTGTTAGTAAATAAACATCCTTAAGCAACCTTTTCTTTGTCCACATTGTAGTATCTGGGCAATATTTTTTCACCGGATTTGGCATCTTTAAAATATTTAGCCAATACATAAAGTTTCCCTTTGGGTCATTTACAAAAAATATCTTTACAATATCTCCATCCAGATCCATCAAAGCATCATACTTATCTTTTTCAAGCATCTTGTCTTCATAATACTTGTTTCTAAATTTCATCTCTATAACGCAATTCTTTCCCTTTGGAGTTTTTCCTTTTGCATCATATCTTGAATATCCATCACCACAATGTTTCAACTCCCAGCCATCTAGGTTAAGTAGAAATACAACTGCCTTTTCCCA
>Ga0209094_1002010_pt1 | contig 10821 bp, 10 predicted proteins | sample COGITO_mtgs_1004_2_FD_184790 | JGI IMG/M metagenome (GOLD analysis project Ga0209094, IMG submission 184790) | Pelagic marine microbial communities from North Sea - COGITO_mtgs_100430 (SPAdes) (version 2) | ecosystem: Environmental > Aquatic > Marine > Epipelagic ...
CGGCAACGTTACAGAAATTCGTCTCGGTCCACGCGTCTATTCAGAACCATTTCAATCAGGAACGCCATCTCTATTCACGCACCAATTTCAAGCTAAACCGTGACGCTGCTCTGGCTGAGTGGCGTCAACTATTGAGCGCATAAATTTCGATTGCCCCATCAATCTGATGCTTGCAATCATTAGTCTGACAGCACCGTCTGACAGTGACTCGGTAAGATTTATAAGACTGCGGTCCATGATTACACGCTAGAGGCGCACCGGAACAAACCAGCACGCCAACACAGATAATTTTCGGCACTTAGTTTATAAAGTGAAGTTCCCGTTGGCCTCTAGTACTCCCGAAAGCCATGCCGCCTGCTCGGTGTGTCTTGTCCGGTCACAAGCGCACTCATATATGCGGGTAAAATGCCTGTAAGTGGCATCTGGCACACTTGGTTGATGGCGTAAGATTGAGTTGATAGCCGATCTTATTGGTTTGATTTGTATAAAATTTGGTGCATACAAGCGACATGGAATTCCTAGACGTTAGCCATAACACTGCGCTTGTCATCGCATCGATCGTAGTTGCCTTTATCGCAGGCTTCACAGGTTTGACGTTGTCCAAGGATCTTTCCAAGCAAAGCGTTTTGCGTCGCAAAGCGTCAATAGCAATGTCAGCGGTCGCTTTGGGCGGTGGTATCTGGTCGATGCATTTCGTGGCAATGCTTGGCATGCAGATGCCCATCCTTTTTTATTATGATGCGGCGATAACGCTCGCGTCCGCTTTGCTGGCTATTCTTATTGTGGGGACGGCTTTGCTGTTACTGCACTTTCGCCAACGGACACCTTTCACCTTGTCTGCGGCAGGCGCGTTGGTTGGATTTGGAATTCTGGCGATGCATTATGTGGGCATGGTCGGTCTGCAATTGTGCCGCGCGGTCTATACACCTTCAGGTATCCTTATGGCCGTGGTGTTTGCTGTATTACTTTGTATTGCCGCGGTCTGGATTGCGTATGGTCAACGCACAAATCGCAATATTTTATTTGGAACGTTGTGCTTTGGAGCTGCAGTCAGCGCTGTTCATTTTGCTGCCATGGCTGGGACCAATTTTGTCGTTGTTCCGACTTTGAATGAATTTGGCCCAGTCATGAGTAACGAAACGCTCGCGATGGGCGTTATCTTATCAAGCTTTGTCATCTTTGGCGCTTTCCTCTGGATGGGAGTGACGTTCCTTGATCCGGTCACGCCCCAAGTGGTGGAACCTTCTGTAGTTTTGGCGAGTGCCTCCAAGGTGCCCACTTTGTCAGCACCTGTACTAATAGCTTTACGCATTCCTTGCGAACGCAATGGGGTTACGCAATTGATTGATCCCGCTCAGGTCGCGTTTGTGCGCGCCGAAGGCCATTACACCAAGGTTTACACCCTGAAAGAACAACACTTCTGCGCTTGGCCAATCACCGAGGCGTTTAAGCGGCTGGATGGGGCTGGGTTTATCAAAACCCACCGAAGCTATTTGGTGAACCCAAAGCTGGTCGAGCATTTTGAGCGGCTAAAAGACAACGGTATTTGTCGCTTTAGCGACGCCAAGCTGCCCTCTGTTCCGGTCAGCCGCTCGAATTTAAAGCTCGTCCACGACGCATTGGGTCTTTAGGCTTTCGCAGTTCGAGCAGTCTGAGGCGCATTTCGTGCAAAATCGCGATCACTTCGTTGATAAATGCAAGCGCCTGCATACCGCTTCGTTCAATCTTTAGTTCTTGAATTAATCGTGGAAACGGGAGGCGAAGCAATGATACCAGCAGCGTTCGAGTACTACAGGCCGACAGACATGGCAGGCGTAATCGCCCTGCTTCAGGAACATGGAGATGATGCGCGGGTGATCGCGGGTGGGCACAGCCTGATCCCGATGATGAAGCTGCGGATGGCCGAGGTCCCGCATTTGATCGATTTGCAAGCTATTGAGGGGCTGAATGAGATCGCAGTTACAGAGGGCACCATTAAGATAGGCGCGATGGTTACACAGCACGAGATCATCAATTCTGTAGAGATGGAAAAGGCCGCCCCAATCATGAAAGAGGCAGCCCTGCAAATTGCAGACCCACAGGTCCGTTACATGGGAACCGTGGGTGGCAACGTCGCAAACGGGGATCCTGGCAACGACATGCCTGGCCTGATGCAATGCCTGAACGCACAGTTTCACCTAGTTGGCCCTGAAGGAGACCGAGTGGTCGATGCGCGCGATTTCTACGAGGCCGCCTATATGACCGAACGTGAAGACGAAGAAGTCCTGACTGCTGTGAGCTTTACAGCCCCCGTCGGTGGCTTCGCCTATGAAAAACAAAAGCGCAAGATTGGTGATTATGCCACCGCCGCTGCCGCAGTACAAATTTCGAAAAAGGGCGACAAAGTCGGTGCGGCCTCAATTGCGATGACCAACCTCAGCGATACACCGGTCTGGTCTGAAGGCGCAGGGGCGGCACTCGTTGGCACAGCCTGCGATGAAGCGGCCGTGAAAGCTGCCGTGACCGCCATGCTCGGTGACATCGATCCAACAGAAGACAACCGCGGCCCTGTCGCATTCAAACGCCACGTCGCTGGTACCGTTCTTAGCCGCGCCATCGCGTGCGCTTGGTCACGGGCATAGAGGAGAAATAAACATGTCAAACAAGATGCACGTCAATCTCACCGTCAACGGCGAAGATCACGAATTCCTCGCTGAACCACGCGAACTGCTGATCTACGCGCTGCGGGAAAAGCTCAACATCACTGGTCCACACGTCGGCTGTGAAACGTCCCATTGTGGGGCCTGCACGGTCACGATGAACGGTAAGTCTGTGAAGTCCTGCACCGTTTTTGTGGCGCAAGCCAACGGCGCAGAGGTCACCACCATTGAAGGAATTGGCAACCCAGATGCGCTGCACATCCTGCAAGAGAGCTTCAAAGAACACCATGGACTGCAATGCGGTTACTGCACGCCGGGCATGATCACGCGCGCAGTCAAGCTTTTGGAAGAAAATTCAAACCCGACTGAAGAAGATGTCCGTTTTGGTATAGCGGGCAACATTTGTCGCTGCACTGGCTATCAGAACATCGTGAAATCAATTCTATCAGCGGCGTCTGAGATGAATGCAGCCAAGGAGGCGGCACAATGAAGGACGAAATCACACGCGAAGATCGGGTTGCAGGTCTAAAAGGCTTGGGCTGCTCGCGCAAGCGGGTCGAAGATGCGCGCTTCACTCAAGGTAAGGGCAACTACGTCGACGACATCCAACTACCTGGAATGTTGCACGGCGATTTTGTGCGCTCGCCCTATGCCCACGCGCGGGTCAAGTCGATTAACATCGAAGCTGCCATGGCGCTGCCAGGTGTTGTCGCGGTTCTGACGGCCAAAGACCTTGAGCCGTTGAACCTGCACTGGATGCCTACGCTGGCTGGCGACAAACAGATGGTGTTAGCCGACGGTAAGGTCTTGTTCCAAGGTCAAGAGGTCGCCTTTGTCGTGGCCAATGACCGTTACATCGCGGCCGACGCGGTTGAATTGGTCGAGGTGGATTACGAAGAACTCGAAGTCATCGTCGATCCATTTAAATCCCTGCAATCGGATGTTGTCCTTCGTGAGGATTTAGTGGCCGAAGACGGATCAATTCCCAACGGTGCGCACGGCCCACGCAAGCACCCCAATCACATCTTCACGTGGGAAGCCGGCGAGGAAGAAGCTACCAATCAAGTGATCGGCAACGCCGATGTCGTTGCAACTGAAGAAATGTACTATCACCGCACTCACCCTTGCCCGCTTGAGACCTGCGGTTCGGTTGCGTCGATGGACAAAGTGAACGGCAAACTGACCCTCTGGGGCACTTTTCAAGCCCCGCATGTGGTGCGCACGGTTGCATCACTGCTGTCAGGTATTGAAGAGCATAATATTCGTGTTGTTTCCCCCGATATCGGTGGTGGATTTGGCAACAAAGTTGGCGTTTATCCCGGCTATGTCTGCTCAATCGTAGCATCTATCGTCACAGGCGTTCCTGTAAAATGGGTCGAGGACCGGATGGAAAACCTGATGTCCACTGCCTTCGCCCGCGATTACTGGATGAAGGGCAAGATCAGCGCCACCAAAGAGGGCAAGATTACTGGGCTGCATTGCCACGTCACGGCCGATCACGGCGCGTTTGATGCTTGTGCCGATCCGACCAAGTTCCCAGCGGGTTTCATGAACATCTGTACGGGATCCTATGACATTCCCGTCGCCTATCTTGGCGTTGACGGTGTCTACACCAACAAGGCCCCGGGCGGCGTTTCATACCGCTGTTCATTCCGCGTCACTGAGGCTGTGTATTTCATTGAGCGCATGATCGAAGTCCTCGCGATTGAGCTCAACATGGACCCCGCAGAGCTGCGCTCGATCAACTTCATCAAGAAAGAGCAGTTTCCATATACGGCTGCCCTTGGTTGGGAATACGACTCCGGCGACTATCAAACCGCGTGGGATAAAGCGTTGTTGGCCGTCGACTACAAAGGCCTACGTGCTGAACAGGCCGAACGGGTCGAGGCCTTCAAGCGCGGCGAAACGCGCAAGGTCATGGGCATTGGTCTGTCCTTCTTCACCGAGATCGTTGGCGCGGGACCTGTCAAGAACTGCGACATCCTTGGGATGGGCATGTTTGACAGCTGCGAAATCCGCATCCACCCAACAGGATCGGCCGTCGCGCGGCTTGGGACGATAAGCCAAGGCCAAGGCCACGCCACGACCTTCGCTCAAATCCTCGCGACCGAGATTGGCCTGTCTGCTGAAAGCATCACGATTGAGGAAGGCGACACCGATACGGCGCCTTACGGTCTGGGTACCTATGGCTCTCGTTCCACTCCAGTTGCGGGTGCAGCAGCAGCAATGGCAGGTCGCAAAATCCGTGCCAAGGCGCAGATGATTGCGGCCTATCTGCTAGAAGTTCACGACAACGACGTGGAGTTCGACGTGGATCGGTTCGTCGTCAAAGGATCGCCTGAGCAGTTCAAGACAATGAAGGAAATCGCTTATGCTGCCTACAATCAGGCCATTCCAGGGCTTGAGCCAGGTCTTGAGGCGGTCAGCTACTACGATCCGCCCAACATGACCTATCCGTTCGGTGCTTATGTCTGCGTCATGGACATCGACGTCGACACCGGTGTTCCAGAAATCCGCCGCTTCTATGCGCTAGATGATTGCGGCACGCGGATCAACCCGATGGTCATTGAGGGTCAAATCCATGGTGGCCTGACCGAAGCTCTCGCCGTCGCTTTGGGGCAAGAGATTGCTTATGACGACATGGGCAACGTCAAAACGGCCACGTTGATGGACTTCTTCCTGCCGACAGCTTGGGAAGTGCCAAACTACGAAACCGACTTTACTGTCACACCAAGCCCGCACCACCCGATTGGGGCAAAGGGCGTTGGCGAAAGCCCACATGTCGGTGGCGTGCCTTGCTTCTCAAATGCGGTGCAGGATGCGTTCCGTCCGTTTGGCAACCGTCATACCAATATGCCCCATGATCATTGGCGCATTTGGCAGACAGCCAACAATCTTGGTATGCACGACTAAGGTTTTGATGCGGGCTGCCTTGCGCGGCCCGCATCGTCTAGGAGGGCACCGATGACTTGGACAACGTTACAAACGGCTATGGCCGATCAGGGGTATATCGCCTCTGGTGATCTTTCGATGGCGCTGCATTTGTCATTGTCGCTGGGCCGCCCTTTGCTTTTGGAAGGGGCCGCTGGCGTCGGCAAAACCGAAGTTGCGCGAGTCTTGGCGGCTGTTCAAAATACCCAGCTCATCCGTTTGCAGTGCTATGAAGGACTGGACGCAGCGCAGGCAATTTACGAATGGAATTATCAACGCCAACTACTGGCAATCCGCGCAGCTTCTGAAAATGGGGAGACGGGTAAAACTGTTGAAGCAAGGATATTCTCAGACGAGTTTCTGCTTGAACGCCCGCTGCTCAAGGCGATCCGCCAAGACAAAGCACCGGTTCTGCTGATCGACGAGATTGATCGCGCCGATGAAGAGTTCGAGGCATACTTGCTCGAAATTTTGTCAGAATTTCAGGTGACCATTCCCGAAATGGGCACAATCACTGCGATAACGCGGCCGATTGTTATCCTGACGGCGAACGGCACGCGCGATCTAAGCGATGCATTGCGCCGTCGTTGCCTGTACGCCCACGTGCCCTATCCCGATCACGACACCGAGCTTGCGATCCTGATCACGCGCTATCCTGATATTACCGATCGCCTGTGCGCGCAGATCGTAGGGTTCGTTCAGGCCTTGCGCAAACAGGAGCTGGAAAAGAAACCGGGTATTGCCGAGATGCTTGATTTTGCCGCTGCATTGATGGGGCTTGGCGTGGCCGATCTGACGATTGATCCGGCGATTTTACAGGCGACACTGACGACCCTGTTAAAAACGCAAATGGACCGTGACGCGATTCCAACAGAAATTGCACAACGTTTGGCAGGCAAAGCCGCATGAGCCTTGTGACCAAATTTGCCGCCCGCGATCCTGGGCCTGCCGCCCGAATGGCCGGATTTGTTGCGCATCTACGTGACAACGGCTTGCGGCTTGGTGTTGGTGAAACGGGCGCGGCACTGGATGCCTTGACCCATATCAACGCTGCAAACCCGTACGATTCGCGCCGCGCACTGAAATCTGTGTTTACCGGCTGCACCGAAGAAGCAGCGCAATTCGACGAGTTGTTCAACAGCTTTTGGATGAATGGCGGGCGTGTCAAAACCCGCGTGACCGCGACAGCGACCCCAAGTCAAAGCGAAAACGTACAATCCAGTCGCGAAGCAAGTGCAGAGGCCAGCAGTGGCACGGGCGACATAAACGCCCCTGACGGTGTCGATGGCGAAGCCGAAAGCGACGGTGAGGGCAAGTTGGTTGCAATGGATGTGACCAACCTGTTCAAGAAAGACCTTCGTGATCTTGTCCGCCCCGAAGATATAGCCGAGGCTGAAAAGATCGCGCTGCGCCTTGGGGCTGCATTGAGAGATCGGCGATCACGTCGTCGAAAAGCCGCGCGCAAAGGGGATCAAATTCACTTTCGAAAAGTGATGCGGAAAAGCCTTGCGACGGGTGGCGAACCCTTCGTTTTGCCCAAACGTCAGCGGCCTGATCGCACTCTGCGGATCACGGCAATCTGTGATGTGTCGGGTTCGATGACCGTCTACTCACGTATTTTTCTTGCGTTCCTTGCAGGCCTAATGCGCGCCGATTTTCGTGCTGATGCTTATCTCTTTCACACCCGCCTTGTACGGATTACCGAGGCCTTGCGCGACAAGGATGCACTGCGCGCGTTGGCGCGATTGTCTTTGCTGGCCGAAGGTTTTGCGGGTGGATCAAAGATTGCGGAGAGTCTTGATACGTTTACAAGCACCTATGGCCGTCGCTTCGTTGATAACCGAACGGTCGTTATGATCCTGTCCGACGGCTATGACACTGCGTCACCTGACGGAATTTCTGACGCGCTCGCCCGCTTGAAAAAACGCGGCTGCAAGATCATCTGGCTTAATCCCCTCAAAGGTTGGGACGGTTATGAGCCGACAGCGCAAGCGATGGCTGGAGCCTTGCCACATCTGGATCTGTTTCGCGCAGCCAATACTCTGGGCGACTTGGCAGCGCTCGAGACCGAAATGGCGCGGCTATGACACCCAAACAGATATTGGACCACGGATTGAACGAGGGCGAAGACTGTTTCGCCATAGCCACGATTGTACGCACCGCTGGAACCACTTCAGCCAAACCCGGTGCCAAGGCGTTGATGCGTGAAGATGGAACGATTCTTGAAGGGTGGCTTGGTGGCGGCTGTGTACGCGGGGCGATCAAGGACGCGACCTTGAGGGCCTATGCGACAGGACAGCCCCAATTAATCTCGGTCGCACCACAAGAGGACCTTACGGAAAAGGGCGTGCGTGCAGGCGATGACATCGGTGGCGTCCATTTTGCACGCAACGGATGCCCGTCCAAAGGTACCATCGACATCTTTATTGAACCTTACCTTCCCACGCCTGATTTGCTTGTCTTTGGCGAATCCCCAGTAGCTGAAAAGCTGATAGAGCTTGCTCCGCAGTTTGGTTGGGCCGTCGCAACTGTTAGCGTGGATGCCCCTTTGGACGCACGCACACCTAATCGTGCACGGTATCTTGTGATTGCAACGCAAGGTCAAGACGATCTCGCCGCGTTGAATACAGGGTTGGCTGATCCTGCTGAATACGTCGCCTTTGTCGGCAGCTCTAAAAAGTTTGCGAGCCTGTCCAAAAAGATGATCGCGGCAGGTATCGATCAATCACTAATCGCAGCTGTCCGCGCACCCGCTGGACTGAATATTGGCGCTGTCACACCTACCGAAATTGCGCTGTCTATTCTTGCGGAACTGACACAGGTCAAACGTGGTCTTTTCGTAAAAGTCGCCCAAAATGGATAGTTTTGGAGCGATCATTTTGGCTGCAGGTCTGTCGCGGCGCATGGAAGATCGCAACAAATTGCTGTTGCCGATCCATGGCAAACCGATGATCCAGCACGTCGTTGAAACCTATATTGCAGCCTTGAACGGTCAGGTATGCGTCGTTACAGGATTTGAATCCGATAGAATCGAAGCCGCCCTTGACGGCTTACCTATCCAGTTTGTTCACAACGCAGATTTCGACGCGGGGCAACCGTTTTCAGTCCGCGCTGGGCTTCTTAAGGCACGCGGCTCGCAGCAATATCTGATCGGGCTCGGGGACCAACCACAGCTGACAACAGACGATCTTCGTGCTTTGATTGCTGCACATTTGGCGGGGGACGTTCAGAAAATCTCAATTCCTCACCAGAACACCACACGTGGCAATCCCATCGTTGTGCCCGCGGCCATGCGTGCTCGATTGTTGGCAGATGAGGCCAACCCCGGCTGTGGGAAATTCACGCGGGCGCATCCTGAACTGACCCAGCATATCCCAATGAGACAAGCCGGCTTCTTCACTGACATCGACACGCCCGCCTCGTTTGAGGCCTTCGAGCAAATGATACCGCAAAAGGATCTGACATGAAAAAACTACGCACCTATCTTAGGGCCTTCCGTTAGAAATGGGCTCTCACCCCTGTGCAAGCTGAAACGCTTGCGTCCATTAAATTCCCCTGCTGTTAGGAAAATAATCTATGGAACTTAAAGACGAAATCATCATCAATGCGCCTATGGCCCGCGTTTATGAAGCATTGAACGACCCCGAGATCCTCCGCGAATGCATCCCTGGGTGTGAGGAACTGATCCAACATTCGGACACTGAACTTGAGGCAAAGATCGTGCTGAAAGTCGGCCCAGTGAAGGCGCGCTTTAGCGGAGACGTTCAGCTCGACAAAAGTGGTGCACCAGACGCGTTTTCGTTAACGGGACAGGGCAACGGCGGTTCTGCGGGACATGCCAAAGGCGGAGCAGATGTCACACTAGTTGCGGACGGTGACACAACAATTCTGAGCTATGACGCCAAGGCGCAAATCGGTGGTAAGTTGGCACAGCTGGGCAGCCGCCTTATCCAAAGTACGGCGAAAAAACTCGCGGCCAAGTTCTTTAAGAAATTTGCCGAAGTGCTGGATGAAGAAACAGTTGGTTAACCCCATCACATATCAAGACCACGCGGTCGACGTTTTGGCGCAGGTTGCGACCTATGTGCAAACAAGGCAGCGTTTTGTGTTGGTTACGTCGGTGGATATCAAGGGCGGCAGCGCTCGGAATCTGGGATCGCTGGCCGTCGTCAATGATACGGGCGAGATGACGGGCTATATGTCCAACGGCTGCATTGATCAGGATATCCTGCTTCAGGCATTGGAATGTTTACAGTCGGGATCAGCCCGTTTGTTGCGTTACGGAGATGGGTCACCCTTCTTTGATTTGACTTTGCCTTGTGGTGGGGCATTGTCGGTGTGGATAGACCCTGCACCCGACAAAGTAGCGCTTGTGGCGGCCTATACTGCCTTGTTGGCACGCGAGCCCGCATCCCTGACGTTCCATCCCAAAGCAACTGACGTTGCTTTCGCCCCGATCACGATTTCCTATCAGCCAAAGGTGGCCCTGACTCTTGCTGGGCGGGGCGCTGTTTTTCGGGCTACCGCCAAAGTTGCTCATGCCATCGGATTTGATGTGACTGGCTTTTCCCCCGACATTCATGACCTCGCTGCAATCAGGGCTTATTGTCAAGACGCCCCAACGCATGTGACGTCTCAGCGAAACATCACCACACTAGATCTGGACAAGGCCAGTGGTTTCCTAACTCTGTTTCACGATCACAATTGGGAACCTGCGTTCCTTATCGCCGCGCTGGCGACCACGGCCGGATTTGTTGGGGCGTTAGGCAGTGAGAGAACCCACGCCGCTCGGCTTGCCCAGTTAGCTGACATGGGTATATCGGATCGGGACCAGCAGCGCATTAAGGGGCCAATTGGCCTTGTACCTTCGCTGCGAAATGCCGACCTGATTGCAATCTCTGCGCTGGCTGAAATCGCGCAGGCCTTTGCGTATGACCAGCAATTGGTCGTTGACGTTCAGCAGGCAGATCAAACTGCGCAACCTTCTTTTTAGATAGCTGTTCCAAATTTACCATCGGTCTCCCAGGTACTGTCAGACTAAACTAGCTTGAAGCGGGCAGGGCTGCTTTGTAGCATCTTTGGATGACAAAACAGTCTCCTTTTCGCTAGTTTAAAACCAGTCCAGACATCATCCGACTTGCAGTAATGCTGTATGTCCGTTTCCCGCTTTCGCTCCGTAATGTGGAGGACCTTCTTCATGAACGGGGTGTGGAGGTAAGTCATGAAACGGTTCGGTTTTGGTGGAACCGCT